>SWCD01011384.1_pt1 | contig 57255 bp, 51 predicted proteins | sample 4693011 | NCBI WGS metagenome assembly SWCD01 (sample SAMN10267278, study PRJNA491770) | bioreactor metagenome | isolation source: DHS bioreactor inoculated with marine | place: Japan: Omine Ridge, Nankai Trough
CGCTTTATAGAGTTTGTTAAGCATAAAGTGTAAAAATCCTAAAGAGTTTGATTCTCTTATTATACAATAATTTCCATTTAGCATGATTGAATATTATGCAGATGAATGGTTAATGTTTTTATAAGATTTTTCTTCTATAATTCAAAACGTTAACCTTAACTTAACGATTTTAGATAAAGGATTTTATATGCCAAAAAGTATACCTTGGTGGGTTGGTGGAATTGCAATGAGTTTACTCTTTTTCCTTTCTTTTTCAGTCTGGGGAGCAGATAGACCAATAGGTGCATCTACAGGAATGAGCTATATCTCAAATATGATTTTTGGTCTTGAGCCAGACACGTATAAATATGGTGCGATGATAGAAGAAAGTGGTGCATGGGAAGGTGTCATGCTTATAGGAGTCTTTTTTGGTGGACTTTTTATGTCACTCTTTGTTACAAAAACATTTCACATTAGTTACATACCAACACTCTGGAAGGAGAGAAAGAACAAATCTGTAAAGTCACGTATGGTCTGGAGTTTTATAGCAGGTTTTTTACTTGTCTTTGGTGCTCGTTTAGCTGGCGGTTGTAATGCTGGACATATCCTTTCAGGTGGTTCTCAGGTTGCTGTAAGTGGTATGATATTTGCCATTGTTGCTTTGGGAACGGGAGTGGTAACAGGTAGATTTTTTTATAAAAGAAAGGGGTGTAAAGTATGATAGATAGAATCTCAAATATGTTTTCTACAGTCGCCAATGGTTCAAATGGTTCTGTATGGCTTGTACTCTTCATTGGGTTTTGTTTTGGTGCTATCATTCTCTACTCTCGTCTTGATAAGTTTGAAAAGATGGCAGGGTTTATGATATTTGAAGATACATTAGTTCCTAGAATGGCTATGACTACTGTCGCACTATCGAGTTTAGGATTTTATTTCTTGGTTGATGCAGGTTATGCTAGTTATGCTATCAAACCAACTATACTTGGAGGTCTAATTATCGGTGCAATGCTCTTTGGTATAGGTTTAGTTATACTTGGAAAATGTCCATCTGCTTTTTTCGTTTCAGTATCAGAGGGAAGAGTTGATGCTTTTGTAGGAGTTCTCGGTGGTATGATTGGCGGAGCTGTATTTACTCTTACATATCCTTGGATTGAGAAGATTATAGGACCAGATTTAGGGAAGATAAGACTGAGTGATATCTTTGGCGGTTACGAGCTTCTCATAGTCCTTGTTTTAAGCACGGTTCTTTTATTGATAGCTTATTTTCTTCCGACTATTAACTATGTTGACCCTGCAGATGAGAAAAAGCTAGAGGACTAGTCAGTATTGACAATTCTTAAAACACCCTCATCGTCATCTATGAGCTTAAATACTTTTTTGCTCATATTGTCGTTCATCTTGAGAGTTATTTCCCTCTCAGGGTTGTTTAGTCTATATATGATACTATTATAAGTTCTACGTGGCTGCTTAATTGTTATATGAACGTCTAAGATATTTAAAGCACTATTAGAGATTTTGCTCTTTAACGCTTGTGTTTGCGCTTTTTTATACTCAAAGTCTTCTCTCAACTTTTTGTAGTGAACTTTCATTACTTTGCATAACTTGAAATTTTTAATAAGAGTAGAAGGTAGTTCTAAACCTTCTTTTTTATTTTTAATAATTAAGGCTTTTATCTTCTCACAAGGCCCTAGGTTCTTTTTGAGTTTTGCGGTAGTCTCTTGAAGCATTTTTAAAAGTGGTTTTAACTCTTCTTCCAGTTTTTCTAGGTACTCTTTATCTGCCGACTTACTTTCATTATCGTCTAGAGGGCTTTTTATGGAGGTGTCTATTATAAATTTGTTCTCTTCACCTTTTATCGTATCTATCTCAATGGACTCGGAAGCTTCCATAGTGACATGTGAGCCAAGAAACTCTATCTGAATTTTTTTTGCTTTTATGGTTCCTCGTACCGCGTTTTTAACGATGGCTACATCAGCGATGATTTCACCGCCTTCAAGCGTGGTTACTTCGACTTTTCGACCCGTTATCTTTCCTCTGTGTTGTCCTATGTCCGCATTAATACACTTAATAGAGGACTCATTATGTGTTTGTCCATCTATGGATATGTTACGGGCTTCTATCTTAGTGTTTGGACCAACGCTCCCTTTTACTGAAAGAGTCTGTACTTTTACATGCATTCCTTCTTCTATAGCGTCTTCTAAAGGATCATCTTTTATCACATTTATGGATATTTCCGAATCTAGGTCAGAGTTGATGGTTCCCGTGGTTTTAAAAGATATCTCTTCTATGTCAATGCTATTTTCGACATCGTACCTATTTCCATTTTTAACAAGATAACCACTTTTACTTGAGAAGTATTTTATGTTTTCATAACTCTCCTCTACTTCTATGCCGTCTTCGACCGTAAATGTAGGATTTGCATTTAAGTTTACGGTGTCGACTTCGATGATGTCTCCTCTACAGGTTCTTCCATTTTGACCCTGCTGAGGCTTTATAAATTCAAATAGTTGCTCGCCTTCTACACAACTAAGTAAAAAACCCCTATCTGAATAGTCGATTCTTCCTTCTTCATCCTCAGCACCAGCTTGATTATTTTCTTCAATAAGCATGGATATGTCGGCAGAAATTGACTCTATCGCATCTAAACCTTCTGCGACTAGAATTTTTTTATCTTCGTTAAATGTCACTTTTTTAATCTTTTCTATAACATCTACAAAGCCTTTGATTGTACCCTTGTAGTCGACATCAAAAAGATAAAGCATTATCCCCGATCGTAGTTTATGTTCAGTGATGTACTTGATAAAATCATGATAAAGTTCATCATAGTACTCTATCCGTGAACCTTTTTTAATTACGAAGTAGGCAAGAGAGTCGTTTACTTCAAACTCTATTTTACAAAGCATATTTTCAAAGGGATACCCTTCATATATGGACTGTACTGTGATGTCATACTCTTGCTCAAATTCAAGTTCTGCATTTCGTAAAGATACCTCTTCTCTGTATGTATCAAGGTCTTTACCAAACACTTCTGTAAAATCTGAATCGCCTCTTGCAACAAAAGTCTTAACGGAGTGAACTTCTAGGTAGAGTTTAGATATAGATGTTACATTATCTGAAGCTATATTTCGAAGTTCTTTTGCAACATTGTCCGTAACGATATTTATAGGTTTAATCAAGTTATGCTTCTTCTTTAAGATTCTTATTATTTTTTATTATACATAAAAAATATTTATTTTGCTAACTTCCAAAGGATAATAAGAGTTAGTTAGGTGTTCTTCTCTATTTGAGATTGTTTGCAATTTTTTTAATCAATATAATAATAAAAAAATAGTAAAAGAAGATAGTGAATAGATATTAAGTTGACAATATGACAAAAATGTCATATTACCTAAAGTGGAATTTTTAGTTTACAGAAACTATATTTATTTTGAAGTTTAAATCTTTTCCTGCAAGTGGGTGGTTGAAGTCTAGTAGCACTTCATCATCATAAATCTCTTTTATAACAACATTTACATCCTCTCCATCAGGACCTTTACCTTGAAGAGGTAAACCGACTGAAAGTTCGATTCCTGGGAATTGTTCTTTTGGAAGTTTTTGTATTGCTTCTTCTTTGTATTCACCGTAAGCCTCATGTGTTGGAACTACTATAGAAGCCTCTTCACCTTCGTTTAAGTCTGCTATTCTAGACTCTAAGCCTGGAATGATTTGTCCTGAACCGAATGTAAATTCTAAAGGCTCTTGATCCATATTGCTATCAATAACATTTCCTTCTACTTTTAGTTCATATTTTATTGCAACAGTTTGATCGTTACTAATAGCCATATTTGCTCCTTTTGTTATGGTAAGGGCCACTATAACAAATTAGATTTATATGAAAGTTAAAGAGAAAAGGAGTGCGCTTTTTTATAGCTCCACAACCCGTTCAAACATCTCTTTTATCTCCATTTCGTGGCTAATTAAAAATATCTGTCGGTATTGCTCTTTTATGGTATTGAAGGCTTCTAGTATTTCCATGCGTCTTGCCTCGTCTTGAGAGCCAAACACTTCATCAAATGCTAAGAAGCCTATGCTACTTGCTCCGCTGAGTTCTGTGAGTGTTTTACTTATGGCGATGCGTAGTACTAAGTTTGCTAAGTCCACTTCTCCACCGCTGAAACGCTCTATTGGGTACTTTTTACCATCGTCATAGATGAAAAAGTCGAAGTCGTTATTTACCTCTATGTGTTGGTACTTGCCTTTTGTAATTTGGCTGTACATGATTGAGGCTGTTGCTGAGATTCTCGGTGCTACCTTGGCATTTAGTTTTGTTTTGAACTCTACTAGAGAGAGTTTTATCTTTTCGTAGTCTTTGAGGTTCTCTTTTTTTGTTTGTACTTTTTTGAGTTGTGTTGAGTTGTCGTCTAGGCTTGATTGTATTGTTCTTATCTCGCCGTCCATTCTCGCTATTTGAACTTTCGTCTCATTGAGTAGCGTTGTTTTGGTGTCTATTGTTTTGAGTATTCCCTCATGTTCTTCAAGCATATGTTTGTGCTTGACGTCATCATAGACTATGAGCTGGAATTCTTCCTCTTTGTGTTTATGTAAGAGAGTTAACTGTTCTATTTTTATGGTTACTTTTACCAAGTCGGCTTTTATCAGTGGTTCACGTTTTAGTTCCGTTTCGAGTGTAAGTGCGTGTTTATAATTTGGCTCCATCTCTTCGATACCTTTGACTACTCCAATGTGAATTTTCTCATCATAGACGTAAGTCTCAAGCTCTTTTAGCTCTGCTTTATTCTTGAGACCCTTCTGCTCTACTGTTTTCAAGTGCTCTCGCTCTTTCTTAAGATCAAGGAGTTTACTCTGTATGATGTTTAGTTTTTTTGTAAGTTCTGCAAACTCTTTGTCCTTTAGCTTTTTTGCCGCTTCGAGCAAGCTCTTTTGTTTTCTGACATTTTCTAGTTGAGTTTTGTACTTGTTTATCTTTTTTTGATGTGTACTTTGAACGATTTCGTTTAGCGAGTCCACGACTTTATCATACTCCTCTAAAAGAGGTCTAGTACAGGTGGGGCAAGCTCCTTCTCGACCGAGTCCCTGGACCTTTTGTATCTTGGCGTTTGTGACGTCTATGATTTTTTGCTCGGCTGCCATCTCCAGAAGCAGTTCTTGCTCTATTGTATGTTTTACTTCGATCTCGTCTTGTCTTATGGAGATGTCTTGCTCTAAGTTCTTTAAGTCGAAGGTGTACTGTCCGTGCATCTCGCACTCTTTTTCCAGAGCTTGAACATCGGCTTTAGATTTTTTCCATTGCTCACTTAGGCTTACTTGTTCTTTTAAAATCCCCTCTTTTTTGAGAAAAATCTCTTTCAACTTCTCCTGAGCTTTTAGCTGCTCTTGTAAAGATGCAAATTGCACTTTTATATTACCCATTTTTTCTAGAGCTTCTTGCTTGTGCTCAAGTTCGTGAAGTTCGGCGGAGAGTTTAACTTGATTCATTATTTCTGAACTTTTTGTATTTTGTAGAAGCTCTAGTTCGGAAAATGCTTTTTGCTTCAGCTCTTTAATCTTAGAGAGTTCGACTAGCTCTTTTTTTATCGTTTGCTCTCTTGTTTTTATGTGCTCAAGCTCTTCGGATTTGCTTAAGACTTCTTTGTTTAAAGCTTCTTTTACTAGCTTATTACTTTTTATCTGTTTCTCTTTTAGCTTGATCTCATCCTCAGATTGAAGCACTTCGCCAAAGGACTGTATCTCTCTTTTGAGCTGACGACTTTTTTCTATAAGCTCTTTTTCTATGAAGTCTATTCTTTCAAGTCCTAAAAGACGACGAATCATCTTTTTTCTATCTTCATTTTTAAGAGTACTGAGACTTGTAAGCTCTTTTTGCGATGCAAAGAGAGTATGCATGAAGGCATCTTTACTCATCTTGGTTAGATTTGTGATAGCAGTTGTAACTTCTCGTGCTCCACTGTCTGTAAGCTCTTCGTTTTTGTAAAGCTTTGCATTTGCAGAGAGAGCCTTTCCACGAAACTCTCGCAGGACTCTGTACTCGACTGCTTCAAACTCAAATATGAGTTCGACCACTACCACATCTTTTGTTGTAGCGTTTGCATTTCGCACAAGCTCTTTTTCACCACGGTTTTTAAACTCTCCATAGAGTGCAAAAAGTATGGCTTCAAATATAGTGGATTTTCCACTTCCATTTTTTCCTATGATTCCGATTAAACCTTGACCAAATTCTATGTCGTATGTTACATACCTTTTGAAGTTTTCTAAGTGCAGTCTAGTGAGAATCATCATAGTTCTCCTCATAGTCGCTAAAAAGCTCGTCTATCTTACCCTTGAGTCGTTCAAACTCATTAGAAGAAGCATCTTCTTTCACGTGTTCTAAAAAATACTCCTGTAAGCTTAATGACTCAATATCTGTTATATGTGTCTCATTTGTACCCGACTGAAACTCACGTTTGACACTTACACTCATGGCATCTGGGAAGAGACTTACTATCTCTTTGTTTTGAATGTCTATAGATTGTAAGGCTGTAAGGTGAGTGAGTTTTACTTCTACGATGGCATTAGCGGTTTCTTCGACTTTTAGATTTGCAAGTGAAGTTTCATAATCTTTAGCATTAATCTCTTTAGTTATGATTGGACGGATATCTATCTCTTTATACTCTGTTTGAAGTTTGCCAAGGAGTGAGCTTTCACTGTCAAGTATCACCTCTATAAAACCTTTAGAGTTCCGTTTGTCATTGAGACTTGTACGTTCGGTTGAACCACTGTAAAAGACATTTTCATGTTTGCCGACCTGTCCAAAACCGTGCCAATGTCCTACTGCCACATAGTCCATTTTTTCAAAGAGGTACTCTTTGTCCTTAGGATAAACCCATTCTCCAAACTCTTGCATTAAAAAGTGCGCACCAACAGAGCAGTGCATCATAAGAAGGTTTTTCTTTGTTGTGTCTATTTCTGCTTCGCAAAGTTCTATCTGTTTTATGGCTTTTGTTTCGTCATTCATATGTGGAAGAGTATGGAAAATTATGTCCTTAAAGGTTATCTTTTTATACTCTTGGTTGTAAGACGTATAGATGTTCTCAAAATTGTCAAATATCTTCATAATAGGACTTGAGAGATTTGTCCGTGGTGTTGAATGGTTCCCAGCAATGATAATAAAAGGAATACCCAAAGCATTGATAATTTTGAACTGTTCAAGTGCAAAGGTGATGGCACGGTTTGATGGGCTGGAGCGATGAAAGAGGTCACCTGTATGGATAATATAATCAGGTTTCGTAAGTTTTATCTGTTCTACTACCTGAGAGAAGGCATCGTAAAAGTCAGCTTCTCTTTGGTTGATGTTTTCATCATTTAAAACATCTAAATCATTATAGCCCAGGTGGGTGTCGCTAAAGTGTATTATTTTCAAATTTTATTCCATTGATTTCATAGATATTGCTTAAGATGATAACAAAGAAAAGTTTAAAATAGATTCATTATCACTAAAAGAGTATAATCCCGAAATAATTTAAAAGAAGGATTTGTGTGATGAAGAGTAGTTTTAAGATAGAGTTTCAAAATATATTTTATACACTTCTCAAGCACTTTTTACTTTTTTTACTTTTTATAGAGACTTTTCGAACAATTTTCGTTGTCTATTATTGGGAAAAGCTTCAAGTCGCTCCAGAACCTTTTAAAGAGGTACTTTTAGCGTACTATAACGCTTTGAGCCTAGATATCGCCTCCGCTTCGATATTCATTATCGTGCCTTGGCTTTTACTCACTCTGAATGCTCTTTTTAAACTCCGTTTACTTAAAGTATTGATGTTTTTGTACACATTTTTATTTTTACTTCTTTCTACAGTTATTTATATCATTGAACTTGGTATTTATAATGAGTGGGAGGAGAAACCAACTTTTAAAATTTTTAATTATCTCAAGCATCCAGACGAAGCAATAGCTTCAAACCCGATAATTCTTACTGTTATTTTAACGCTCATTTTGATAGTTGTTTTAGGGGTTTTTTATAGAATAACAAAAAAGCTTTACGCATCTTATGAAGTAAAAACTCAGAAAAACTACCTTGCTGCATTTTTACTTTTTTTGATGGCTCCCGTCATTTTTTTAGGTGCACGTGGCGGATATAAAGAGATACCAATCTCTCAAGCAAGTGTTTATTTTTCCAAACACAAGGTTTATAATGATTTGGCCATAAGCACAGTATATAACTTTGGACATAGCATCACAGAGAACCAGGCGGTCATAGACGGTATCAATCATTATGCAATTACGCTAGATGAGAAAGAAAAAAAGTCCATTCTTAAAGAGCTTATGGCAACACCACAAGGTTCAAAACATAAGAGTATTCTCACGACAACAAGACCAAACATTGTTTTAGTCGTATGGGAGAGTCTCGCGGGTGACTTTATAGATACTCCGAAGTACCAAGAAGCGATTCCAAATATTATGAAACTCTCAGAGGAGGGTATTTTATTTACAAATACATACTCAAGCGCGACGCTCTCGCATGAGGGCTTACCTTCAATTATTTCGGGGTGGCCACCAATCGCAGGAACATATGTTACAAATCTACCAGCGAAGTTTTACAAGCTTCCTTTTTTAACGCAAACACTCAAAGAAAATAGTTATACAAGTATGTTTTTATTCGGGGGACAACTTAGGTATGGAAATCTGACTTCGTATATGTATGGAAGTGGGTTTGACATCATTGAAGAGAATTCTAACATTACTCTGCCTTCAGAACAAGAAGGAGTACTTGGATATCATGACGAATATATGTTGGAGTATCTTAAAAATAAAACGACAGAGCTTAAAGAGCCATTTTTTAGTTCTATTTTTACAGTAAGTTCACATTCGCCCTATGATCAACCTATGGAAAATGTCATTGAGTGGGGAGGTCCGGATAAGGATTATATAAACTCAGTTTATTATACAGACAGGTCCATTGGTGAGTTTATAGACTCTGCAAAGAAAGAGCCGTGGTATGACAATACTCTTTTTATTATCGTAGCAGATCATGCACACAAGACACCCCATTCATGGGGTCGTTCAGATCCAAGGTGGCATCACGTGCCTATGCTTTTTTATGGAGAAGTACTTAAGAAAAAGTATAGAGGATATAAGTACAAAAAGATAGCCTCTCAGCATGACATAGCAGCAACACTACTCTCACAAATGAAGATAAACCATGAAAAATTCGAGTGGAGCAGGGATCTTTTTGCATATGACTACAAAGAAAATGCTTATATTATGGTTGATAATGGTTTTGGACTTATTACTAATGAAGGGAGCCTTTCTTATGATTTGAAAAATGACCGTCTCTTGTACGAGGATGGAAATATAAGTGGACTGAAGACAAAAGGTAACGTTTACATGGAAAAACTTTTGCAAACGTACCTAGATTATTAGGATAATGTTTTGAAGGGCATCATTCTTGTAGCGACAATTTTATGGGCACTTAATTTAAAGTTTTTCATCTCTCTTTTTTCTCTTTATACGACTTTTTATGAAGTTGCATATGAAATGCTTGTTTACTATGTAATTGTGCTTTTTTTATCGACGCTTTTCTCCTTTAGTAAGCACTTGAACTTTATCTTTTTAAATCTACTCTTCATCATTTCTATTTTTGGTATTTACTTCATCAATAGTATGGGAATTGTTATCGATGGAAATATGCTAAACAACATTTTATCTACTGACTCTGCAGAGGCTTTTGAACTTGCGAACAACTTTTTATTTATCTATCTTTTTGTCTCATTTGTGTTTCTTTTTCTTATAAATAAATATCTATTACTTAAACAAAAAAGATTAAAACTCAGAGCATATGCAAGTATGCAAGCACTTATACTTATAGTGGCACTCGGATTGTTTGAACTCAACAGAGCCTCGTTAGACAGGTTTATGGCCACAGATACACCAAGCATCGCTCCCGTTTTTCTTATTCCTTCTATTAGTGAGTATGTAATTTTAAGGGATAGACTTGTAGAGATAAATAAGAAAAATATTAGTTCGGAATACGAGTTGAGTCCCGAGAATAATACAAGTATAGTAGTTTTTATCTTAGGGGAGAGTGCGAGAGGGGATAGATTTTCTCTTAACGGCTATGAAAGACAAACAACGCCAAAACTCTCAAAAATGGAGAATCTTATCTCTTATAAAAACACGACTTCCTGTCATACATCTACCTTGAATTCCATACCGTGTTTAATGAGTAGAGTTTTACAAAAAGATTATGACATTACTATAGAAGAGACAAGTTTTGTGCAAGTGTTTCGTGACTTGGGTTATGAGACATACTGGTTTACAAGACATAGTAATCAAAAACGTGTAAATACTTTTTGCGAAGAAGCAGAGGTTTGTGAGTATCTTACAGATACGAAGTTTGATGAGGCTCTTGTTGAAAAGCTAGATGTTCTAAAAAATAGTAAAAATAATAGTTTGATTGTTCTGCATACTTTGGGAAGTCACTTCGATTATAACGAACGTGAGCCAGAAGTATTTCAACACTACAAACCACTCTGTAAAGGAAATGTTTCAGGATGTTCAAAAGAAGAACTTGATAATAGCTATGACAATACTATTCTTTATACAGATACATTTATAGCTAAAGTTATTCAAAAGCTTCAAAACGAAAGCGCCTGTGTCGTTTATACTTCTGACCACGGGGAAAGTTTAGGTGAAGGCGATTTAGTACAAAGATATGGACACTCAACTCCTTATGCAATAGCACCAAAAGAGCAAAAAGATGTGCCTCTTTTGTTATGGTTTTCAGATAAATATTTGGAGACTCACAAGGAGTTAAACATATCAAAAATAGGGAATGTAAGTAATACATCCCATGATAATATTTTTGATACTATACTTGGCTGTGGGGGTATTAAACCAAAGCATGAAAAACGAGAAAATTTAAATCTTTTAAGTAGATAAAGCTGACATAATATCTTTTGTGGTATTATAAGGCAATTATAAATTTCTACAAGGTATTTGAATGGATTTAGGTACAGTCATTGGTTTAGTTTTAATTCTAGCTCTTCTTCTAGGAGCTATGGCTATGGGTGTTGGTGTTGGCGCTTATATCGATATACCTTCTGTTCTTATTGTTGTTGGTGGTAGTATCGGTGCCTTGATGGTCTCTTTTAAACCACAACAGATGAAAAAATTTGCAACTGTGTTTATGAAGGCTATAAAGCCTGCTGAAGAGGATGTAGGTGAGCTCATCAAAAAACTTGTTGAATTTGCTACAAAAGCTAGAAAAGATGGGATTTTAGCACTTGAAAGTGAAGTAAATAACGAAGAAAATGAGTTCTTAAAAAAAGGCTTGTCTATGGCAATTGATGGGAGTGAACCAGATACAATTCGTGAGCTTTTAGAAATAGACATGGAACAAACAAGTAGTCGGCACAAGATACATGCGTCTATCTTTAACCAGTGGGCAGGTTTAGCAGGAGCAATGGGTATGGTTGGTACGCTTATCGGTCTTGTTGCTATGCTTCTAAACATGGCTGACCCCTCAGCGATTGGTCCATCTATGGCAGTTGCATTACTTACTACGATGTATGGTGCTATTATCGGGAATGTCTTTGGAACACCTGTTTACAATATCTTATCTATCAGAAATGACGAAGAGACAATTTTAAAAGAGATGATTGTTTCTGGGATAATGTCAATACAGTCGGGAGATGCTCCTCGTGTCTTAGAAGCTAAACTACTTGCATATCTTGCTCCTGCAGATAGAGTAAGTCAGTTTGACTAAGAGTAACTAATGGGTAAGAAAAAATGTCCTGATTGTCCTGAATGTTTGCCTGCATGGCTAGCAGCTTTTGGTGACCTTATGTCATTGTTGTTATGCTTTTTCGTACTACTTCTTTCTATGTCAAGCATGGACGCAAAAAAAATCTCTGAAGCTATTGGTTCACTCTCAGGTGCCATGAGTGTACTTGAAGGTGGGACGAAAACAGAAATCTCCAAGCAACGCATTCAAGAATCGACTCCTATCGAATCACAAGATGAGACAAGCGAAGTGGTTAACCGAGTACAACAAGCAGCTGGTGATGCGAATGAGATGATGGAACAAGCACAAGGACCTGCTATTACTGTCGATGAAGCTCAAGAAGGATTTGTTATAGAACTTCCTGCAGCACTTTTATTTAAGCCTGGAAGTGCAACTATAGAGAACCAAGATGCCTTACTTTTTCTTAAAAGAATAGCTCTTATTATTGAAGAGTTGCCAAATGACATGCAGGTAAGTGTCCAAGGTCATACTGATGATACAGGGCCTGGACGTGGAAGCCCCTTTAAAGATAATTGGGAACTCTCAACTGCCCGTGCTATCTCTGTTCTTCACGAACTACTTCTTGATGGAGTAGAACCCAATAGAATTAGTGCTTCAGGGTATGCTGAGTTTAAGCCGGTGGCAACAAATGCTACAAAAACTGGTAGAGAAAAAAACCGTAGGGTTGAACTTCATTTTTATGGAAAGAAAAATGAGAAAGATGTAAAACTCAACAGTTCTATTTTAGATAAGGCGTCAAGCAAGTAATGTTGAGAGTTTTATTTTTGCTATTTTCTTTAGCAGCACTCTCTTTAGGTGCAGAGACTGTAACAGTTCCAACAATGAACTTTGAACTTGCAGCTCCAGATACGCCACAACAACTCGTCTCATCTTTAAATGTTTTAGTTCTTTTAACGCTACTTTTCCTTGCGCCTTCTATGGTTCTTGTCATGACGACTTTTACACGTTTCGTCATAGTATTTGGATTTTTGCGTCAAGCTCTTGGAACGCAGCAAGTTCCTCCTACGCAGTTACTTGTCATGCTTGCAATGATTTTGACTTTCTTTGTAATGGAGCCCGTAGGAACAAAAGCTTATGAGAGTGGTATTAAACCCTATATAGCTGAAGAGATAGGTTATGAAGAGGCTTTTAGTAAAACGACTCTTCCTTTTAAGAATTTTATGATTCGAAATACTCGTGAGAAAGACTTGGCACTTTTTTTTAGAATACGTAAGATGGAAAATCCACAAACAGTTGCTGATGTACCGCTTTCAGTTGTCATCCCTGCTTTTGTAATAAGTGAGCTAAAAACCGCCTTTGAGATAGGTTTTTTACTCTTTTTACCATTCTTGGTAATTGATATGGTCGTTGCTTCGATTTTAATGTCTATGGGTATGATGATGCTTCCACCAGTGATGATATCCCTACCTTTTAAGATACTTATCTTTGTACTTATAGATGGATGGAATCTTCTCATTGGAAACTTAATAGCAAGTATAAAATAAAAAGATAGGAATTGTAAGTGGATTGTAAATATTTTGGAGAGTGTGGCGCTTGTCGCATATATGAGAATGGTTATGAAGTACAACTCGATGAAAAACATCAGCTCAACATAGAAAGATTTAAGCCGTTTTATAAGGGTGAAATTTCTGTTTTTAAATCTCCGGAGTCACATTACCGTTCTCGTAGCGAGTTTAAAATATGGCATACAGGCGATGAAATAGACTATGCAATGAACCATATAGATAAAAAAGGTGTAGTTCTAATAGATGAGTGTCCTCAAGTAACTAAGGATATTGGAGAGCTTATGCCTCGACTTTTAGTAGCTATACAAGAGTATGGCATAGGGTTTAAACTCTTTGGAGCCGATTTTTTAAGTTCAAGTAGTGGAGAGGTTGTCGTTTCACTACTTTATCATAGAGCGCTCGATGAGGCATGGCAAGAAAAAGCTAGTCAGATAGCGAGTAAACTAGGCATCCATATTATTGGACGTTCACGTAAGCAGAAGTTAGTTATAGGGCAAGACTATGTAATTGAGACTCTTGATATACAAGGTACAGAGTATAAATTTAAATATATAGAAAATAGCTTTACACAACCAAACTCAAAAGTAAATGAAAAGATGGTGTCATGGGCAATGGATATGTTTGAAGTACCAAGTGGCGATCTTCTTGAACTCTACTGTGGAGCCGGTAACTTTACCATTCCTTTTGCAAAACTTTTTAATAAGGTGCTTGCAACGGAAATATCAAAATCATCTATAAATGCAGCAAAAGAAAATATGTCTCTCAACAATGTTACAAATATAGAATTCGTTCGAATGAGTGTAGAGGATTTTGTCGGAGCACTCGATGGTGTACGTGAATTTCGTCGTATGAAAGAGATTGATATAGATTCCTATAATCTTAGTAGCATATTTGTCGACCCACCAAGAAGTGGTATGGATGAAGCATCAGCTCTTTTCTCTGCTAGACATGAGCAGATACTCTATATATCTTGTAACCCAGAAACTCTGGTAAGAGACTTAGAGATACTATGTAGAACGCATGAAGTTGTCACTATGGCACTGTTTGATCAGTTCCCTTATACCCATCATGTAGAGATGGGTGTAAAACTTACTAGAAAGGTTTAGAATGAAATTTTTATTAATGAGTCTTTTAGTACTCTTTGTTTATTCCAACGCAGATGAGTTAAAAAGAATAGAATCTATAGTGTCTGATATAAAAAAGTTGCGAATTGATTATGATAAATCAGAAGAAGAACTGTCTCTTAGTTTGATAAAACTCAAAGATGAAAAAGAGAAAAATAAGATTTTATTAGAAGAGTTAAATAAAGCAGAAAATAAAGTAAATAGTCTTGAAAATAAAATAGAAAATCTAAAAAAATCTAATAAATCAAATAATATAGAAAAAGTAATAATCAAAGAAAAAATTGAAATATGTTCAGAAAACCAAATAGTTAATAAAAACAAATTTCCGCAGCTTAAGATGAGAGATAAGGACTTAAGTAATGAAAGAGTTGATACTAATCCTCAAACATACCGCCTTAATAAAAGTGCAAAAATTTACGACTCAAAAGATGGTAATATTATTGAAGAGTGGGAAGATAAAACCTCATTTACATCAAATCTAAAATCAGGACACTGGATTAAGATAACGGGATACTTTGTAGAAAAGGTGTGGAGAAAATCTAACAAAGAACTCTGGATTCAAGAAACAGACGTGCAAAGAAGGTAAAAGTTCTTCTATTATTAATTCAAATTATGGCCTCTAAAAGTTTCGTTATAATTCTTTCATGAAAAAGATTTTAATAATTAGTGACGGTGATGTTGGCGAACACTTTGTACAAAGAGTCAGTGAAACATATACAACTGAAAATATTTACTATGTAGTGCAGACAAAAGAGAAAAAGTATGAGGATGTAAATCCTGCTAGATTTAAGTTTTACGAATTTGACCCTACGAGTTTGTATAAACTTGCTAACTTGCTAAAAATGGAATTCGTCCAAGTCTTTATAATAATGCATAATCAACAAGATGTTGAAAATACTATCAAAAATGTTAGAGCAATTAAGAAACAGCTACGTATCATTGTTCTGAATAAGTGGAAAATAACTAGCGAAGATCCAAATGTCGTATTTGTAAACTCAAATGAGATATTAGCATCACGTTTTATTGACTACCTTCCTAATGTTCCCGTCATCGCACAAAATGTTGGAATGGGAGAGGGCGAAATAATGGAAGTTCTTGTTCCTTTTGGAAGTTCTTTTGTTTATAAACATATAGGCGTCATTGAACAGAAAAACTGGCGAATTGTTGCCATATATAGAAATAGAAAGCTTTTAATGCCATCACGACGAAGAATGATACAGCCTAATGATTTACTCATTTTGATTGGTAATCCTACCGTTTTAAAATCTGTTTATAGAGCGATTAAACGTGAGCTTGGCCAGTTTCCAGAACCTTTTGGTACAAACTCACTTCTTTATATCGATATGAATATAGTCGATCATAAATCAATCAAAGATCTTGTTCGTCGTTCCGTATATGCATACAAAAAATTCAAATATGATCTCGTGATTAAAGTAATAAATCCTTCAAATATTGAAATTTTACAATATATTAAGAGCTTTAGGGATTTAAAGATAGTTGTGGATATTGACTACGATAGTGTGAATTTAAAAGAGCAGTTTTTTGTTGATATTAAATCGTATCATATTGGTTTAGTAATTGTCTCTAAAGAGATGTTCGCAGATTATCACATGAGAAAAACACTATATGAAGCGCATGTTCCTGTAATGAAACTTTCTGATAGAAGTTTTTCTAGTTTAAAAGACGCCGCCATTATTTTATCAGATAATAGAGACTTGGAAAAAGTCTCAGCGACCATCTTTGATATCTGTGAACAAATGGAGTTCAATATGGAACTATATAATTTCTTGAGTGAACATCAAAATGAAAAAGAGCAAGTGATAGAGCATTATTATAACCTCTCAACTATCTTCTCAAAATCTATCAAAGTCTTTAAAGAGAGCGAGAATCCGATAAGAATCCTTAAACAAAAAGAGAACTTTATTCAGATACTTCCATTTACCAATAAGCTGACAACAAGAAGAATTTACTCACTTTTTTCAACAGATAGCGAAAGACTTTACTACAAACTTGATGATTACCATCAGATTTTCATTCCTGTACAACTGTAAAATTTGGCTATTTTAGCCATCTTTTAGTAAAAAATAAGTATTATCTAACACATATAAAATTTGGATAAACAATGCAGGTAAATATTCCTTTAAAAAAAACAATAGATAACTCATACAGTATAACAATAGACACTATACCTAAGACTCACTTTGATACGAAAGTGGCGATAATAACGAACCCTAAAGTAGCAGGATTACACTTAGGGTACTTACTCTCAAAAATTTCTGCGAAGGAGCTCTATATTATTACTGTTCCTGATGGTGAGGAGTATAAAAATCAAGACTCAGTGAATCTCATACTCGAATCACTATTTAACCATCGTTTTAATAGAAAATCGATGCTTATTGCGTTTGGTGGTGGTGTTATAGGTGATATGACGGGATATGTAGCTAGTATTTATCAGCGTGGAATTGATTTTGTACAGATACCAACAACATTGCTTTCTCAAGTTGATGCGAGTGTAGGTGGAAAAACAGGGATGAACAATAAGTATGGGAAAAATCTTATAGGTGCATTCCATCAGCCACAAGCAGTGTATATTGACCCTCATTTTCTTACAACCCTTCCAAGTCGTGAATTTGGCGCGGGAGTTGCCGAAGTGGTAAAAATGGCAGTCACGTTTAACAAAAGTTTTTTTGAATTTTTAGAAAGTGCAGATCTTCAAAATCCTGATACTCTGCAAGAAGCTATAAAGCAAGCCGTACAGACAAAAGCGGAAGTAGTCGCGCAAGATGAGAAAGAACATGGGTTACGTGCCGCACTTAATTATGGTCATACTTTTGGACATGTTATAGAAAATGAGACCAAATATAAAAAGTATCTTCACGGAGAAGCGGTTGCCATAGGCATGGTCATGGCTAATGAAACGTCTGTCGCTATGGAGTTAATGAGTGAAGCTGAAGCTCTAAGAGTTGAAAAGCTTTTGCAAAAGTACAACCTCGATACCTCTTACAAGATAGAGAATACAGAAAGTTTCTATGAGAGCTTTTTTTTAGATAAAAAAAGTTCTGACACGAACATTACTTTTATACTTCCAGTAGGCATTGGTGGAGTGTTAATGCCAAATGATATAAGTAAAGAACTCGTTCTTTCTGTTTTACAAAAGCATGGGCAAACTGATGGAGAACTTAGATGAAAATAGTGTTTTTTGTTTTACTCTCTCTTATTCTTTCTACAAGCTTACTCTTTGCAGATATAAATAGCACTGCTCCCCTAAGTGAAAAAGAGTTAAAGGCATTAGAGGTTCAGAAAAAAGAGTTTGCGAAAGAAGAAAAAATTGCTACTCTTAAGAGTAAACTTCAAGCAATTGATAAAGAGATAAACCAAAATAATGTATGGATAAAAAGTTACTCTTCATACCTTACATCTTTGGAGATAAAAAACTCTTTAGGTAAAATAAAAAAGAGAATCGCTTATTTGGCAAAATACGCTAAAACGACAAGTGATAGGGATGAACTTAATGCGCTTATATCAAAAGAAAATATTCTCTCTTTACAGGTTGAAAAACTCAAAGGTGAGAGCGATGCACCATTTTCAAAACTTATCACTCCTCCTGCCATTCACGAAAACATAGATATAACAAATCCTTTTGACATATTTACCGGTATCTCTCTTATAAAAACGCTCAATGAAAATGTTGATGATTATAAAAAGAAAAAAGAGAATTTGAAAGACTTGGTCATGATTTTAAGAAAAGAGAATGGTGTTTATAAAGATATCATTGAACTCGATTCCGATAAAAGTTATAAAAAAGCTGCAAAAGAGAAAAAAATGCAGCTTGAAAGATTTGAAACGGCTTTAGATACAATGAGTGTTACTCTTAACATTTATCAAAAAAGACTTGAAATAGTTGAGACGAGTATTAATAAGGGTATTGAAACACAAGTTTACAGACTCGCGAAAATAGGAACAATAATCCTTGTCGTATTTATAATCTCTTTATTACTCAAGTTGGTAATTAAGAAATATATAACAGACAACCAGAGATTTTATATGGCTAATAAAATCATTACATTTGGGAACTTTACGCTTATTATTTTAATACTGTTTTTTAACTATATTGAAAATGCAGGGTACCTAGTAACGATTCTAGGTTTTGCTTCTGCTGGTATAGCAATTGCGATGAAAGACTGGTTTATGAGTATTCTTGGATGGCTTGTTATTGTTATTGGTGGGAGTATAAATGTTGGAGACAGAATCCGTGTAGACATGGACGGAATGAAATATGTCGGAGATGTAATGGATATTTCACTTCTGCGTATGACCTTACTAGAAGATGTTACGCTTACTTCGGTTCTTGATAATCGTCGTGCAGGAAGAATTATATTTATCCCAAACAACTATGTTTTTACTCGCATGATTTCAAACTATACGCACAACTCGCTCAAGACTGTTTGGGACGGAATATCAATAGTAATTACATTTGATTCTAACCACAAAAAAGCGATGCACTTAACAAAAGAGATAGCCAAGAAGTTTTCTAAAGGATATACCGACATTACAAGAAAACAGTTAAACAAGCTGAGACAACATTACAGTTTAAAAAACACAAACGTTGAACCTAGAGTAAATGCACTCATCCATGAGAATGGTCTTAACATAGAGACATGGTATTTGACAAATGCATATGCAACTTTGACACTGCGAACTGTCATTTCAACAGAAATAGTTGATGCATTTAATAAAGAAGATGACATAACCATAGCGTATCCAACGCAAAAACTTAATGTTTCTATGAAAACACAAGAGACAAGCGCACATCAACATGAGATTGTTTAGATGAAGAAAAAAGTATATTTTAAAACCTTTGGATGTCGTACAAATCTTTATGACTCTCAGGTAATGATGAGTTCGTTAAAAGATTATGAAATTACACAAGATGAGAGTGAAGCCGATGCGATAGTCATTAATTCGTGTACAGTAACCAATGGAGCGGATACTCACGTTCGCACATACATTTCAGGAGTGGAAAAAAGTAAGAGTGACGCAAAAATCTTTTTAACAGGATGTGGCGCGCATACTAAAGGTGAATCTCTGCTTCAAGAAAAACGTGTTCATGGTGTTTTTGGGCAGAGTGAAAAGCAAAAAATTGATTCTTTACTAAAGCAAGATCAGCCATTTTACGACCCAGGTGATTTAAATCATATAGACGATACAGTTGTCAATGAATTTGTTGGAAAGAGCAGGGCGTTTATAAAAATCCAAGAGGGGTGCAACTTTAGATGTTCTTATTGTATCATCCCTTACGTTCGTGGTGACGCAAGAAGTATGGATGAAGAAAAAATCTTAGAACAAGTTTCAAGACTTGCTATAAACGGTTTTGGCGAGTTTATTTTGACGGGAACAAATGTGGGATCTTATGGTCAAGATACGAAAAGTTCACTTGCATCTCTTATGAAAAGAATGTCACAAATCCGCGGAGTAAGAAGAATACGCTTAGGAAGTGTTGAACCAATTCAGATTAGTGATGAGTTTAAAGAGATTTTAGATGAGCCGTGGATGGAAAAACATATGCATATCGCCTTACAACATACATCTCCTAAAATGCTTAAAATCATGAACAGAAGAAATGTTTATAGACAAGATAGAGAGCTTTTTGAATTCTTGGCCGAGAAGGGGTACGCTATAGGTACTGACTTTATCACGGGACATCCTGGCGAGAGTGAAGAACTATGGCTTGAAGCGATGCAAAATGCTCAAGGTTTACCACTTACACATCTTCATGCATTTAGCTATTCAAAACGTGATGGAACACCATCGGCAACGATGAAGCCTGAAGTTAATGGTAAAATTGCTAAACAACGTTTACATGAGATAGAAGCACTTGTAAATGGCAAAAACCATAGTTTTAGAAAGAACTTTAGTGGTGAGCTTGATGTACTTGTGGAGTCAAGTAAAGATGGACTCTATCAAGGGTTTGATCAGCATTTCAACAAAATTATAATTAAATCAAATGAAGACTTAGTCGGAAACTGGATAAAAGTTTCAGACTACGAAGTTAGAGAGGAGTATAATTATGCCAACATCTAAAACAAACAGAATAGCGCTGTATCTCTCTGCGTTTATTATTATCTTTTTGATTCTTTTCGCAATACTGAGGGATAATGCTGACTCTATAACACTTAAAGATGCAAAGAGTCTACTAGAGAGTCACAATGTCACAAAAGTTGTGGTTTCAAAAGAGTATGTTTATCTCAAAACAAGCAAAAACTTTTATAAAATTGCCTCATCTCAAGTTACTCCCGCAATGTTTGTAGATTATAAAGTAGAAGTGGGAAGTGAATCTAACATCTTGGTTTACTTACTGTTTTTGATACTTTTTCTCGGTTTGGGTTCACTTGCTCTTCGTTATTGGCAAAAGCACTCGGGTGTTACTATTAACAGTAGTGGCATTTCTAAAGGGACCAATACTTCGTCTGTACCTTCTGAACTTTCGTCAAATATTGAATCAACAAAGAGCGATGTCAGTTTTGACGATATTGGTGGTATTAGTGATGTGAAGATTGAGCTTGAAGAAATCATAGACTTTATGAAAAACCCAAAACGCTATAAAAGTTTTGGAGCTCGTATGCCTCGCGGTGTTTTACTCGTAGGGCCTCCTGGCGTTGGGAAGACTATGATCGCCAAGGCCGTTGCTCACGCAGCGGAAGTTCCTTTTTACTATCAGAGTGGAGCTTCATTTGTACAGATTTATGTAGGTATGGGAGCCAAACGTGTTCATGAACTTTTTGCGGCTGCAAAGAAAAATGCGCCTTCAATCATTTTTATAGACGAGATAGACGCAGTAGGTAAAAAACGCGAGGGACAACGAAACGATGAACGGGAAGCGACCCTGAATCAACTTCTTACCGAAATGGATGGATTTGAAGGCTCTAGTGGTGTTATAGTAGTCGCAGCTACAAACAAGATAGATGTACTAGACTCTGCACTTTTACGTGCTGGTAGATTTGATAGACGTATATTTGTTGAACTACCTACAAAACGTGAACGTGCATCTATACTCAAAAAGTATCTTGCAAAAATTCCTCATGAGTTGGATGTAAAAGTAGTGGCGAACATGACAGTTGGTTTTAATGGTGCCGCTTTAGCAGCATTAGTGAATGAAGCTGCACTTCTTTCTTTAAGAAAAAATGATTTTCAAGTTACTATTGAGCACTTTGAACAAGTGAAAGACAAGGTGATGTTTGGAAAGAAAAAGTTACAAATGCTCAATGATAAACAAAAGGCATATCGTATTAGCTATCAAGCAGGGAAAGTTATAGTTGCAACGTACTATGATCTTCCGTTTGAGAAGTTAATACTCTCTAATGAGCATCTTACTCCGTCAACAGATGAACCTTTTATCAAGCAAGAGTTAGAGTTTAGAGTCAAAATGCTTTTAGCTGGTATGGTTGCATCGCACATACGTTTTTCTGAGCACTCTAACAGTGTTAAAAGTGACTTGGATGAGGCGAAAAAAATTGTGGCACTTATGTGTGAAGAGTATGGAATGGCATCTTCACTTCTACCTGCTGATGGTGAACAAGAGATGATGCTTAAACGTCTTTATGAAGAGTGTGCGACTCTTTTACATTCTCTTCCTACCGTCATAGAAAAAGTTGAGATGGTTTTACTTGAGCGTGAAAGCATTACAAAAGTTGAAGTTACAAAGTATTTAGATGAAGTTTTATAGTGGCTTTTCTCTAAAAGAGGAAGAGTATCTTTTTTCTCAATATATAAAAAAGAGTGACTTTACGGTATGCGGTTTTAGTTATGGTGCGATTGCTGCTTTAAAGGCTACTCTAGAGTTACTTGAAAATGCAAAACGTGTAGATACTTTACAGCTTTTCTCACCAGCTTTTTTTGAGACGAAAGATGCTAAGTTTAAAAGGTTGCAAATGAGAGCTTATAAAAGCAATAAAGAGCTTTATATGAAGCAGTTTATAAACGCTTGTTTTAAACCTTATAATGTAAAAATAACTAAGCATAAAGAGACGACGCAGGATGAGCTGATAGAGCTTTTAGAGTATGTATGGAATAATGAGTCGTTTGCATTGTTACAGAGTAAGGGTGTTAAAATAGAGGTTTACCTTGGTGGTAAAGATGCCATTATAGATGTGGAGTCTGCTAGAGAGTTTTTCTTACAGGTGGGAACAGTTACTTATCTCAAAGATGCAAATCATTTTTTACAGTTTAATTAAGATAACTGCATTTTTAAGTTTTAATTTGAAAATATAAATAGGAGAGAAAAGAGTGAGTGAAATCAAAATAGGCGTGATAACTGCAAGTGATAGAGCAAGTAAAGGAATTTATGAAGATATCTCCGGTGTAGCAATTCAAGATACAATGAAAGATTATCTTATTAGTGAGTTTGAGATGGAATATAGATGTATTCCTGATGAGCAAGACATTTTAGAGTCCACGATAAAAGAGTTGTGTGATGAAGCAGGGTGTTGTTTAGTTGTAACTACAGGAGGGACTGGTCCAGCACTCCGTGATGTCACGCCAGAAGCTACTGAAAATGTATGTCAAAAGATGATGCCTGGATTTGGTGAGCTAATGCGTCAGGTAAGTTTACAGTATGTGCCAACAGCAATACTTTCACGTCAAACTGCAGGTATAAGAGGAAAATCTCTCATTATAAACCTTCCTGGAAAACCAAAATCAATTCGTGAATGTTTAGATGCTGTTTTCCCGGCTGTTCCTTACTGTATAGATCTTATTGAAGGTCCATACATTGAAACAAATGAAGAAGTCATTAAGGCGTTTAGACCTAAAAGTAAGTAGTGGTGTATAAGTATAAACACACATAGGTGACTATATGTGCTGAGGAAGAAGCTTAAATTCAACTTCTTGAAGGCTTACTCCATTTACAATAATTGAGAGTTTTTGGACTCCTTCGTAATAGACTCGTGTACTTATTTTTTTAAAGGAATAAGATTTTTTAAAACTCTTAATATTTGTTTTGTACTCTCCTTGAGCTAACTGAAATACTTTTTTGTTGTGTTGTTTGTTTTTTCTTAAAAAATGAAGCACAAACTCTACTCTTAAAAGTCCTAATTCTTCACTGTTAACTAAGTCAAATGAGAAGGATAATTCTTCTCCTAGCTTCAAGTTTTTATCATAAGAAAAATTCTTGATTAAGAGGTTTTTTTTCTTAGAAAATCCAAAAATCTCTAAGACTTCTTCATTAGAATTTTTGAGTAGAGTTCTGCATGCGTGTTTCAGAAGTTGTTTAGATTCTGGAGTCTCTTTGAGCCATTTTTTTGTAAGTTCTATCACTCTTTTAGGATTCTCTTTTGAAATATCATTGAGACTATTAGCAACACTCTTTCTTACATAGGGGCTAGTATCGTTTTTAAGTGTTTCTAGTATCTTTATAATGGGTTGAGGATTTTTTTTAAATGAGCTGAGTGAGATTGCCCAAGGTAAGCGTGGACGAGATCCTTCACTTGCCAAGCGTCGAAGGTGTTCATTTTCAGATAAAGCCCATTTCTCCATTTGTAAAAGTGTTTTTGTTTCATTTTTTATTAAAAACCTTCGTATGGCGAACTCTGAAGAAGAATTAATCGTAAACTCTTCGAGTGCTTTCATAGATGTTTCAAAATAATCTATACCATAGACTTCTACATAGTCTTGAAAGATCATGTTTTCAAGATAAAATGCATAGTTTATCTCTTGAAAAGCAGATATCAAAATATCGATGTTATTTGGATAGCTTTGAGTCAGAAACGTATCTAAAGTAGAAGCTATATGTCGCATTCTTGATTTTAGTTCTCTGTTTGTCCACTCTTTGTCGAAAATAGCATTGTAGAACTTCTCTTTTGGAAACTCTTTGTAGTTTTTATGTATGGCGTTTATAAATAGCCAAAGGTACCTTTCATTGTAAAGATTTTTTAAGGGTTCAGCCACTTTAAAGACCCTCGAGTAAAACCATCCAGAGGCGATTAACCTCTTTATCGCTTAAAAAGAGTGTAGATTTATTCTTATACAGCTCTATAAGTCCAAGTCGATTTATCTCCAAGGTATGTGTACAGTCATTATGTGTAGGAAGAAAAGCTCGAATGAGTGAAACATCACCTTCAATTTTCTGTGAACATAAAAAACAGTAAAAATCTTTATGTAGACGTCCTTCATGTTCAAGTAGTTTTACATAACTCTCAACTGCTACACGTTTTGGATTTTGTTTATCCCACTGTCGAGATGCATTATCTATGAGTTGGAAATAAAAATCTCCTACCTCTTCAGCATCTTTTAAGTGGGAGTAAAAAAGCGAGAGAAAACTTTGCCATAAATGAAGATATTCGTTGTTGTTAATCCATTTAAAACCTATATGAATAACATCTTTAAGCCTACCAATGGTGGATTTGGCTGAAGCTTCTATGCCATAATCGAGTTTAAATCCTATATTAATAGTTCCATGTCTTGCTCCATAAAACCTATAAAGAGTCTCCAGATTGTTCTTTGATATTATAGTCACTATTAAGTCTTCTTCACGAACAGTTTTAATGTCTGTTATAAATCCTTGCATGCTTGAAGTATACCGAATTAACCTTGTTTTAATGCTTTTTTAGATATCTTACGATACTAAATTATCATAGATAAAAAATAATTATTTATAAGAACCAAGAAGGAATACAATGGGATGCGATTTAGATATATTAACTTCTTTTAAAGATAACTGTGGATTTGGGCTATTAGCTTCAATAGATAATAAACCTACTCATAAAAACTTAGAAGATGCGATAACATCATTATCAAGAATGATGCATAGAGGGGCTGTAGCAGCAGATGGTAAAACAGGAGATGGTTCAGGACTATTACTCTCTATGCCAAAATCTTTTTTTGAAAAAGAGCTTGCTAAAAAGGGTATAGATATTCCTGAAGAGTATGCAGTTGCAATGGTCTTTTCAAATAATGAGAGTGATTTTGATATTATTAATTCAGTATGTAAAAATAATGATCTTAAAATCATTTATACGAGAGAAGTACCAATAAATACAGATGCTTTGGGTGCTCGAGCACTTGAAATGCTACCAATGATTAAGCAGCTTTTTGTTGTGCCAGATTCTCCAGTGGCTAACGAGAGACTAGATGCTCTCATATATCTTTCAAGAAAAGAGATAGAAGCAAAACTCAAAGATGATCTTACATTTTACATTCCATCTTTTTCTACAACTGTTGTATCTTACAAAGGTTTACTTATGCCTGACCACATTAAAGAGTTTTATCCAGATTTAGCATCTGAAGATTTTAAAATCTCTTTTTGTCTGTTTCACCAAAGATTTTCAACAAACACTCTGCCTCAATGGAAACTTGCACAACCATTTAGAATGATTGCACACAATGGAGAGATCAACTCCGTAACTGCAAATAGACTAAATGTTAGATCGAAAATGGCTGCAGTAGAATCTGGTATCTTTACTCAAGATGAGATGTCAAGACTTATGGATGTTATTCAAGATGGCATGAGTGATTCAGCGAGTTTAGATAACTTCATGGAATTTTTACAGGTAAATGGTGTAGATTTCTTTAAAGCTGCACGTTCGATGATTCCAGCACCTTGGCATAATGATAATGCAATGGATTCTAAATTAAGAGCATTTTATGAGTATGCAAGTACTTGTTTTGAGCCATGGGATGGACCAGCTGCAGTTAGTATGACAAATGGAAGATATATTGGATGTGTTATTGATAGAAATGGATTAAGACCATCAAAGTATATACGTACAACCGATAATAGAATGCTAATATCTTCAGAGTATGGTGTCCTTGAATTACCAGAAGAGGAGATAGCTGAACGCGGACGTCTTCAATCTGGAGAGATGATAGGAATTGACCTAAAATATGGAAAAGTACTTAAAAATGAAGATATTAACGACCATTTAAAAACTATGCATAACTATGATAAGTGGTTGTCTGAAAATATGTCATATCTTCAAGAGCATGCAATGACAGCTGAAGTTGAAACTTGTAAGTTTACACAAGCTGAGATGGAGGCAAAACAGAGATATTTTAACTACACTCAAGAGCTCAATAAGCAAGTAATCATGCCAATGTTAAAAGAGGGTAAAGAGACAACAAGTTCTATGGGTGATGATACTCCAATCGCAGCTTTTTCACATGAACAGAGAAATTTTACAGATTTTTTTAAACAAAAATTTGCTCAAGTTACTAACCCACCAATTGACCCAATAAGAGAAAAAACTGTAATGAGTTTAAATACTGGATTTGGTGAAGTGAGAAATGTGCTTGCTGATGATCCGGAGCATGCTAAGAGACTGAAAACTGTACTTCCTATTATGTCTGCTGAAAAACTTTCTATTTTATTAGAGTTTGGAGATGAAACAACTGCCAGTTATGACCCTTCATATAAAGTTGGTAAGTACTCAACAGCATATACAAGTGACTTAAAAGCATCTTTAGATACATTGATAGAAAAGATTATAGTTGATGTTAGAGACAATGGTGTAAGAACACTTATTTTAGATGATAGAGATTTAAATAGCGAAAATAAAGTAATCCCTATGGTGATGGTAATTGGGGCAGCAAGTCAAAAGTTACTTGATGAAAAATTAAGACACCTAGTGAGTATTGTAGCGATTACAGGTGAAGTGTTTGATCCACACTCTGCAGCGTGTATGTTAGGATATGGTGCAGCAGCTATTTTCCCTTATCTTCTTTACTATACAGTTGAGCAGCTAGCAGAAGGTACAGAGTACGCCGAGGACCTTTCTTTTAACTTACGAAGATTTAGAAGAGCTATGGGTGCAGGTATTTCAAAAGTTATGTCTAAAATGGGTATTTCTACACTATCTTCATACAGAAACTCAAGACTCTTTGATGTTATCGGTTTAAGTGATGAAATTGTAAATGATTGTTTTGCAGGAAGTGTCTCTTTATTAGCAGGTCTATCGTATGCTGATATTGATGAGAGACTTAACTCAAATCACTCTCGTGCATATACAGGTGACTTTGATGGTCAAGGTAAAGCTTTATATAAAGGTGGATATTATAAGTATAGAAAAGGTGAAGAGTTCCACGATTTTTCTAAAGCAACAATAGCTGCAATTCAAGATGCTGGAGCATCTGGAAAAAAAGAAGATTGGATTAAGTTAAAAGAGTTAGTAGATGGTAGAGATAAGAAGTTTATTAGAGACTTTTTTGAAATCAAAAGTGACAAGAACGCAATTTCAATAGATGAAGTTGAACCACTCTCTGAAATCTTTAAAAGGTTCTCAACGGCAGCTATGTCTATGGGTTCTATCTCGCAGGAGGCACATGAAACTTTAGCCGCTGCTATGAACAAAATCGGTGCTAAATCAAATTCAGGTGAGGGTGGTGAAGCAAAAGAGAGACTTAAAAGTGATAGAAATTCTAAGATTAAACAAGTTGCTTCTGGTAGATTTGGTGTAACACCAGAGTATTTACAGTCTGCTACTGAATTGCAGATTAAAGTCGCTCAAGGTGCTAAACCGGGTGAAGGTGGACAGCTTCCTGGTTCAAAAGTTTCTCCATTAATTGCTACACTTAGATTTACAAAGCCAGGTGTTACACTTATCTCACCTCCACCTCACCATGATATCTACTCTATTGAGGATTTAGCACAGCTTATTTATGATCTAAAACAAGCAAATCCAAAAGCAAAAATTGCAGTCAAACTTGTATCATCTGCAGGTGTTGGAACAATCGCTTCTGGTGTTGCAAAAGCATATGCTGATAAAATTATTATCTCCGGTGGAGACGGTGGAACTGGTGCTGCACCTATTGGATCTGTGAAGTTTGCAGGAAATCCATGGGAGCTTGGACTTATTGAAGCACATAACTCTCTTAAGGTTAACAACCTAAGAGGTCAAGTGACACTTGAGACTGATGGTGGTTTAAAAACTGGTTTAGATGTTGTAAAAGCTGCGATTATGGGTGCTGAAGAGTATGCATTTGGTACAGGAGCACTTGTAATTGTTGGGTGTATTATGCTGAGAGTTTGTCATATGAACACATGTGCGGTAGGTGTCGCAACCCAAGATGAAAAATTAAGAGAAAAATTTAAAGGTAATGTTGATAAGGTAGTGAATTACTTTACACTTCTAGCCGAAGATGTGAGAGAAATTCTTGCATCACTTGGGTATAAATCTTTAGAAGAGATTGTTGGTCAAAATCACCTACTCAAAGTTATTGATGATGAGTTTGCTAAGAAATTTGACTTTGAATCATTACTCTATAAGATAGATGGTATAAATACTTGTCAAGTTCCATTTAACGAACCATATGATCAAAATGAGTATGAAAAAGCAATTATTGAAGAGTTGTTACCAACGATTGAGAATCCAGAGAAGCCTATTGTCTTTGAAAAAGAGATTTCTAACTTAAACAGAAGTTTTGCTACAAGAATCTCAGGTGAAATCGCTTCAAGATATGGAAACGATGGGTTGCCGGACAATACTATTACTTTAAATATGAAAGGTATTGCAGGACAATCACTTGGTGCTTTTATGTCCAAAGGAATCAATATCAATCTATACGGTGCAGCAAATGACTATATAGGTAAAGGTATGAATGGTGGTAATATAGTTATTACAGCAGAAAAAAGTGGACAAGAGTTTGCACTTGGTGGAAATACTTGTCTTTATGGTGCTACCGGTGGATCTCTCTATATCAACGGTAAAGTAGGTGAAAGATTTGCTGTAAGAAACTCTGGAGTAACAACAATTGTAGAAGGAACTGGAGATCATCCATGTGAGTACATGACAGGTGGTACAGTTGTCATCTTAGGTAAAACTGGTGTGAACTTTGGTGCTGGTATGACAGGTGGTAAAGCATTTGTTTATGATGAAGATAGAACATTCTATGAAAAAATAAATACAGAACTCGTAGAAGCTATCAGACTTGATAACGATGAGTTTGATGCCGATATGTTCGAACTTAAAAATCTTCTTAAAGATTTTGTTAAGAAAACAGGAAGTCAGAAAGCACAAGATATTTTACATAGTTTCAGAAGTGAAGTTAGAAAAATATGGATGATTATTCCAAGAGGTGCAAGGCCATCACTAGAAGCAAGTAAAAGAGGGGAGTAAAAAAGATTGATAGTTTGTCTTTAAACTTTCAAATGAATCTTCTCGGACACTAGTAAACGCAGACATAGTTATAATATCACTTGGGTTTGATACAGTTTAGCCGTTTGTTAGTTGAAAACGGTATCGCGACAAATTCATGGGGTGGGATTATTATTAACAAAGAGACATATGTCGTAACCACTTGAGGCATTTATGCTGATAGTGATTGTTATAATTATCTTTTAAAATAAATCTTCTAAACTTACTCATTCTTAAAGAATGGGTGGTTTTTTTTCTATAAATAAATCATATAATTCTTCAAAATTAGCATTAATTCGATATAATCCAGACTATTTATATAATTTAAGGATTATTATTTGAACCTACTTGACTTGTTCCATAAAACTTTTGATAATAAACAACCTGTAAAAGCAGAAGCTTCATCTCACTGGATAAAGTGTAAATCTTGTCACTCAACCATGTATTATAAAGAAGTGGAAAATCAAAATTATGTATGTCCTAAATGTGGTTTTCACATTCGTATTGGCGTAAAGGAAAGGATTGCTCTTTTAGCGGACGAAGGTACTTTTGTTGAACATGACTCAACACTTGCTCCGGTAGATCCACTTAAATTTGTGGACTCAAAAGCGTATACAAAAAGAATAGAAGAAGGTTTTGCAAAAACTGGACGTAAATCTTCAGTGGTGGCCGGAAGCTGTACTATGAATGGTGTGCCTGCTCAAGTTGTTATTTTTGACTTTGCATTTATGGGTGGTTCTCTTGGTTCTGTAGAAGGTGAGAAAATAGTTCGTGCAGTAAATCGTGCAATAAAGCATAAAGAAGGCTTAGTTATTCTTTCTGCCTCAGGTGGTGCAAGAATGCAAGAGTCTACTTTTTCACTTTTACAAATGAGTAAAACATCTGCGGCTCTCGCGCGTCTTGGACAATATAACCTTCCTTATATTTCAGTTTTAACTGATCCTACGATGGGTGGAGTTTCGGCTTCATTTGCAACGCTTGGCGATATTATCATCGCTGAACCTGGAGCACTGATTGGTTTTGCTGGTCAACGTGTTATTGAGCAGACAATTGGTTCTGCTCTTCCTGATGGTTTTCAGCGTGCAGAATTTTTGTTAGAAAAAGGTTCTGTTGATATGATTGTAAATCGTAATGATCTTAAAAAGACTCTTGCTGATCTTTTTACGCTTATGAAAGTGTAGTATGAAGCTTTACGCACTTTGTGACCAGGATATGCTTGACGCAAGAGGTGTCTCTCTTGAAGAGTATATCTCTTTAGCACAATCAAATAATGCTGAAGTTATTCAATACCGGAATAAAAATGCTGATATCGCTTTCATAAAACAGCAACTAATCAAGATCAGAAAACTCTATGATGGATTTTTAATAGTAAATGATGCTTATGAACTTGTCGAGTTCTGCGATGGAGTTCATGTGGGACAAGGTGATCTTCAAGCAATAGACGAAGATATAACAAAAGCTGTAAAAATTTTACGCAGCGTGGTAACAAGCGATAAGATTTTAGGCATTTCAACTCATAATGAAGAAGAAGTACTGCAAGCAAATGAGATGGATCTTAACTATATAGGTTTAGGTGCATATAGAAATACAAGTACAAAACATGATATTAGTACTGTTTTAGGTAGCAGTCTTGATAATATTGCTGCGAAGTCGAAACATTTAGTTGCTGCTATTGGTGGTGTTAAGCTAGATGATAATTTTGAGAATGTAACATATCATGTGATAGGAAGTGGTCTTTTATGGTGAATATTGAATTAATTAGTATTGCAAAAAAAGAGAAAACAATCTATGACCCTCTCTATAAAGAGTTGAGTAAAATGATTAGTAGATTCGCGCTCATAAAAGATACAGAGCTCTTTCCTAAAGAGGTTGCTAAAGCGCACACTATCTCACCTGGGGCTTCACAAGCTTCATATACAAAAGTTTTAGAACCATATACTGGTAAAGATTATTGTATAACATTACACCCTGATGGAAAAATAATCGACAGTTTTGAATTTAGTAAGCTTTTAAATGATAAAATGTCGATTAAATTTTTCATAGGTGGTGCATACGGCTTTGAAGATAGTTTTATTAAGAAAAGTAATGTTGTTATTAGCCTTGGAAAAATAACTATGAGTCATAAAATTGCTAAAGCTGTTTTGCTTGAGCAGATTTATAGAGGTTTTTCTATTTTAAGTAACCATCCATACCATAAATAAAAGGGAATATATAAGTGCAAACAAGTGAGTTGAATTATTTCAAAGAGATATTAAATAGTCGTAAAGAACAGATACGAAAAAACATAGATGGTGTTAATAATGAACTGAGTCAATTGAACTCATTAGAATTAAATGATGAAGGTGACCATGCCTCTGTAAACAGTAACTCTATGATAGAAAGTGCAATAGTGTTACAGCAAACAAAAGAACTAGCTGAAATTGATATAGCATTAGGTAAAATATCCCATGGCGAATATGGTGTTTGTGAAATGTGTGAAGATGATATAGGTTTTCAAAGATTAAAAGTAAAACCTCATGCTATTTACTGTATTGATTGTAGAGAAATAGTAGAAAAGTCTAAATAAGGGATTTAATTATGTACATAAAAAGATATACGATAGCTGCGATAATATTGATGGCTTTAGTTGGTGCATATGTATTTGCATATGTAACTCAAGATACTATAGGTCTTGATTTTTTTGGTATTCCACTACCATCACTCTCAATAGCGCTATGGGTTGTTGTACCTCTTTTTATCTTGTATATTGTTAGTGTGTTTCATATGTTGTTTTACTCTATTGTTGGAGGCTTAAAACTTCGTAAGTATGAGAAAGATTTTCAAAACCTAATAAGTGCAATAATAGATGCATATTTAGGAAAAGAGGAAAGACACTACAGTTTTAAAACAGATACATATAAACTTATGGGCTCTCTATTAGAAAATACTGCACTGTTTCCTGTAAAAAACTTAGTTGGAAAAACCAACAATGAAAAACTAGACGCTGCTTTAGCTGTTATAGAAAATATAAAGAATGCTCAAGTTGAAGATTTAAAAAAGTATAATCTCTCAATTGACAATGACCTTGTAATTCAAAATGAAAGAAATCGATATAAAAAAGAGGAGATAAGTGCAGAAGACATACTTTCTAACTCTACTAAGTACGCAGATGTATTATGTCAAGAGGTGTATGCTGACTTCGTAAACAAGGCACCTTTATATGCAATAGAAAAATATAAAGCGTACTTAACTAAAGAAGCACTGTATAGAATTCTTGCAAGAGTAAATGCAGATAGTTTTACTCTGGAAATACCAAATGAGACTATTATTTCATTTTTAGAAAAATTAGACCTAAATAAAGAAGACCATATTAAGCTTTCATCCGTTTTATCAGAGGGTGGAATGATTCCGGAACAAAGAATAAAACTTTTTGAAATGCTTAGTGAGAAAAATGAAGAGATTGTAGATGCATATCTTTTTACACTATTTGATTTAGAAATGCTAGCTCCTGCTGATGCTATTTTAGAGAATTCTCAACCAGAAGAGTATCAAAACTTTAAAGCGTATCGTGCGCTAAAAGAGTGTAATCAAAATTTTAGTATATATCTTTTTGTGTAGTTTCTATGCTTAAAAACTTCTCCTTTGATAATCCCGTTTATGTATTAGCTCCACTTGCGGGCTACACAGATCTTCCATTTAGAAGTGTTGTAAAAAAATTTGGAGCTGATCTAACCGTAAGCGAAATGTTAAGCTCTAATGCATTAGCTCATGGCTCAGAAAAAACACTTCACATGTTAGAGAAATCCCCTTTAGAAGATCCATATTCAGTTCAAATTGCTGGTGCCGATGTTGACATAGTGACTCAGGCTGTAGAGATACTAAATGAACAAAGTGGTATAGATATTATAGATTTAAATTGTGGTTGTCCCGTTCCTAAGGTAGTTGGACATGGCAGTGGCAGTTCGCTGTTATTAGATCTTCCATTGATGGGTGAAATTATCAAGACGATTAAAGAGAAGTCAAATAAGCAACTAACAAGTGTAAAGGTAAGGCTTGGCTTTGAAGAGAAGAACCATGTCGAGATAGCAAAAATGGTAGAAGATAGTGGAGCTGATTTTATTGCTGTTCATGGTCGTACACGTGTTGGAAAGTTTAAGGCTGCAGTTGATTATGATGCTATTAAAGAGATGAAAGAGGCTGTTTCTATTCCCGTTATTGCTAATGGTGATATTGACTCTTATGAGAAGGCTAAATGGGTTTTAGAACATACAGGTGCAGATGGTATAATGATAGGTCGTGGAGCAGTCGGTGCACCATGGATTTTCCATCAGTTACGAACAGGAAGCGCTGAGATAGAACAAGCTCTGAAACACTCTATTGTCATGGAACATTTTGATAAAATGATAGAGTTTTATGGTGCACATGGAGTTCCAATGTTTAGAAAACACACACATACTTACTCAAAAGGTTTTAGAGGTGCCTCTGCACTTAGAAATGAAGTAAATACAATAGTTGACATCGCAGAGTATAGAGCACTTTTAGATGATTTTTTTAAAAACTCTGAGATGACTCTCTGATGCTTAAAATTAGTAAGTCAATTAAAACACTCAGCAGAGATGACATAGCAGATAACCTTTTTCACTACGATTACAATACAAAGCATCTTCTATCACTTATTAGAAAAGGTGTAGCGGAAGATGAACCATCTTTCTTGAGTTCTTATCGCTCCTTTGAAGGAGAAGTTTATGAAAACTTTTTGTATGAAAAGTTACTTCGATATGCTGAAACAAATGATGAGATAGAGAAGTTTGTTCTTAAAGGCTTTCACCAAAACAGACATAAAGCACATGCAAATACACTCTCTATAAGTGAAAAAGAGCAGATAGTTTACAGAACAAAAAGTCGAGAAATTAGTGAATTTGATGCTATGTTTGTTACAAAAAATAATGAACTCTATTTTGTCGAGATGACTTTAGTAAAATCTGTCCTAAAGCTTCGTCGTAGACTACGTAAGAAAAAAGCTCTTTTAGAAATCATCTTTCCAAATTATGAAATCAAAGCATTGATTATTTTAAATGAAGGTGCCATAGGAACGAAACAGTTTCCAGATTACTGCAATGTCTGGTTTACACAAGAGTTTTCTGCAAGTGAAGTTTTAGAGTACATAAGAGCGAAAGAAAAAAGGGAACTCCTTCCAAAAGTAAAAATCAAGTCTAAGAAGATGATTGAAGCACATACCTTGAAGCTGCATCCTTTTAGATATTACAACACTATGAGTTGGATTACTAAAACTTTACGAAGTCATAAAAAGCATATTTTAGATATGAGTTTTTTAATGAACGACAAGGTACAAAGATATCAAGACTTATATAATAAGTTTTATATTGGCTATATAGACATAGAGTCTGTTAAAGAGATGTTACAGTTAAAAGATGAGTACAAAGAAGATCAAAGAGTTGTTGTTGCAATAGAAAAAAAACACTCTGATGAAATCGTCTTGACATACTATATACAAACTACGAGAAAAAATCTTCATCTTTATAGTTTTGATGATGACGGTAAACTATCTCGTGAGAAAAAAGACCCTTACGGTATAACAGTAACCGAGGTCTTTCATATTAATAAGCAGATGGATGAGAAGTATGTTTTAGATATGTCAAATCTTATGACAATTAAAAAACTTCTCAAAGAGAGGTATGCGTCACAGCTCTAAGCTTATTTAGGCCTCTTCATTATATAACATTGAAGCAGCTCTCTCTTTATAGGCCTGAAGTGGCTCTTTTGAGCTTTTAGTATTATCCTCTCCTAGAAAATCTTCAAGTTGTTCATGTCTACTTTGTAGGATAGTGTTAAACTCTTCTTGTGTAGTCGGTATATCATCACTAAATTTATCGAGTAGTATGTTACTTTTACCCATTAAGACTAAGTAACTCTGCATTCCAAAGTCTAACATCACGACGCTGTTTTCGTCATTTATGGATTTTTGAAACCGTATGGAGACTTGTGTATTATTTTTCGTTGTACTTATATTATTAGATGGGGATGTTTGCTCTTGGTTTGATTTGAAAAGCCAATTGTTTTGTTTGTTTACCTGAGTCGTACCTTGTTGAATTTTTCTCTTAAAGTAAAAAAGAATCATAACGGCGATAAGCAAGAAACCTACAACTATATAGTAACTTTGAGAAATACCTTCATCTTTTTTCGTAGGAAGTGCTGAAAGCGGATTGTTTGGAGTATTTTGCAGTACGCTCTGGGCATCTTTTTTTTGTGTTGTGTTTGACTGTGTTTTAAATCGCAGTCGTAAACCATAGCCATCAGATGTCTTGGAAGCAACAAGTTTTACATTTGAGGCTACGTTTGCAATAACTTGTGTCTGTTTTGTCATAGGTGTTATAGTAAGTGAGTGTAAGAAGTCTGAGTTTACTTTTTTGATTTTTGGAGACTCTATCGATGCACCATCAAGCTTGATGACAATCTTTGAAGGAGTTGTGTATTGAGTTATTTTTCCATTAAAGGGTGTGTCAAAAGTAATCATGACATCTGCTCTGTCAGTTCGGTCGTAGATATTATAGCTTAAAATTTTAGAGGCTAAGAGAGAGAGTGGAAGAAGAAAAAGTAGCAGGTATTTAATCATAGTCTCTCTTTTGATAGGTGATAGAGTACAGCGCTTGAATCAAGCACTTCATTTATACGAATTGCAAGGTTTTTTTCATATACCATTACTTCACCCTTTCCTAAAATACGGCCATTAACATAAGACTCGACTGATTCTCCAGCGGGTTTCTTTAAATCGATTATAGAACCTTTTTCAAGTTTGAGTATGTCTCTAACACTGATTTCAGTTTCACCCAAGTCCGCTATAAATTCAACTTCCATGTCCAGTATCCCTGAATAGTCCATCCATGAAAGTTCCGTGTCGGCATCGTATGGTTTCTCATTGTGAGAGAAATTAAAATTTTTAGACTTAGCCATTTAATTCCTTGATTACTATAGAGATTACATCATCTCCAACTCTAAGAGTTTTCGCCTCATCATATTCAAAATCGAATACATCAAACTTTTCGAAATGAGGTGTGCCTATTGTGTAACTATTTGCGTCATCTTTATCTGCGATTACCTTAGCACTTCCTATGATAAGGTTTGCTGTCTCTAGTGTCATGTCAATAAGTGTCTCTTCATCACTCTCATCTTCTTCAAGAAAAAGTTTTGAAACACGTTGCATAAAACCCTGTTCTGAAGCGATATAAACTCTATATTTTTTTGTATCTTGTTTGTCTATATCTATGTAAGCAATAAGTGTTCTCTTTTGTGTAAGACCATCTTCCACTAAGTGAGATTCACGTATTTGATGAATACAAAAATTTTTAGAAGCTTCTTCAATACTCTTTAACATTCTGTGCCCTTATGTAATAATGATTGATTATACTTCAATGAAACTCAAAGCAAAATTAAATGATATGTTATAATTCGCGAAAAACATATTGGGCGTGAATGGTTGAACTAATTTTACTTGGCTGCGTTGTTGGTATGTTATCTGGCTTTTTTGGTATTGGTGGGGGTACTATTTTAGTTCCACTGCTATTGTTACTTGGTTACGATACAAAAGTTGCTATAGGAATATCAGTAATTCAAATGGTGTTTAGTTCTGTATATGGCAGTTATCTTAACAATAAAAAGGGTACACTTGATGTTCCGATGATTCTTGTTGTTGGAATTGGTGGATTTATTGGAGCGCTTCTCAGTGGTTTGATGACATCTTCTTTGGATAACAAAACTTTGGAGATGATTTTTTTGAGTTTTGCCCTTTTTGCACTTGTAAGACTCTTTATAAAAACAAAAGAGCATAGAGAACAAAGAAATGTGAGTAAACTTGTTTTGTTCTTCATAGGGTTTCCCTTGGGTGCAATTAGTATGACAATAGGAGTTGGTGGAAGTATTTTACTTGTTCCTATCCTCGTTGGATTCTTACATGTACCACTTAAAAAAGCAATTTCTGCTGGGCTCTTTTTTGTGGTGTTTTCGTCCGTTGCAGGTTTTGTTTCACATTCCCAGTCTGAACATATTGAATATGTAAGTGGAGTAACGATTGGATTGGCCTCTTTAGTAGGTGTTTATATCGGAATAATGTTAAAAGATTCTGTAAGTGCAATACTACAAAGAAAACTGATTATTGGTTTTTACCTCCTTGTAGTACTATATCTTACTAAAAGAGTATTTTTCTAAAAAAGGTAAAGTTTGAGTAAAAAAGATGTTATCACCATAACTGGTGCAAGAGAAAATAATTTAAAAAATATTAATTTGACTATTCCTAAAAATGAGTTAATCGTTATGACTGGACTTAGTGGAAGTGGTAAGTCTACATTAGCGTTTGATACACTCTACGCAGAGGGACAACGTCGTTATATGGAGTCACTTTCATCATATGCAAGACAGTTTTTGGACCGTGTTGGTAAACCCGATGTAGATAAGATAGAAGGTCTTACTCCTGCTATTGCGATAGATCAAAAAACGACTTCAAAAAATCCACGTTCAACGGTTGGAACAATTACTGAGATTTATGACTACTTCAGACTTCTCTATGCTCGTGTTGGTGTGCAGCACTGCCATAAGTGTAACAAAGTCATTTCTCAAATGTCCGCTTCAGACATCATTGCAGAGGTTGCAAAGCTTCCAGAAGGAGCAAAACTTGTTCTTTTGGCACCTCTAGTAAAAGAGAATAAAGGCGGTTATGCAGACCTTTTAGAGTCTTTGGTTCATAAAGGCTATGTGCGTGCAATGATAGATGGTGTGATGGTGCGTTTGGATGAAGAGATTGAACTCTCAAAAAGTAAAAAACACACCATTAAAGTCGTAATTGATGGAGTTGTAGTAAAAGAAGAAAATAAAGAGCGTATAGCTGCAGATGTGGAAAAAGCACTCAAAGAGTCTTACGGCGAACTAGAAATTGATATACTCAACCACGAAGAACTTGACTGTAAAGCGCATATGCACTACTCAGAACACAACGCTTGTTTTGACTGTAAGATTAGTTTTGAACCACTTGAGCCTCTCTCTTTCTCATTTAACTCACCAAAAGGAGCGTGTTCGGAGTGTGATGGATTAGGTCTACGTTACGCACTGGATCAAGAGAAGATCATAGATCAGGACTTGAGTATAGAAAAAGGTGCTGTGAAGATTGTGTATGGTTTTAACAAAGGCTACTACTTTACATTTTTAAAAGGCTTTTGTGCACACAACAAGATTGATATTACAATACCTTATTCAGAACTTGAAGAGCATCAGAAGAAGGCAATTTTACACGGAAACATCGATGAAGTAGAGTTTTTGTGGAAAAACCATAAAGTAAAAAGACTTTTCCCAGGTATCATCAGAATAGCATACGATATGTTTAAAGATGAGAAAGAACTCTCAGATTACATGAGTGAAAAGGTCTGTAGTGTTTGTGGTTCACATAGACTTAAACGTGAGTCATTAGCTGTAAAAGTTGCCAATAGAGGTATTGCTGATCTTTTAGATATGCCTATAAACAAGACCTATGAATGGTTTAAAGAAGAAGAAAATTTCTCTTACATGGATGCACAAGCAAAGCAAGTCTCTGCACCAATTTTAAATGAAATTCGTGAACGTCTATACTTCTTATATGATGTTGGACTAGGTTACATTACATTGGGACGTGATGCTAGAACCATAAGTGGTGGTGAAGCTCAAAGAATTCGTATCGCTTCACAGATAGGAAGTGGACTTACTGGGGTTATGTATGTCTTGGATGAGCCAAGTATTGGACTTCACGAGAGAGATACCCTTAAGCTAATAAGAACACTCAGAAGCCTGCAAGAGAAAGGGAACAGCGTTATCGTTGTTGAGCATGATAAAGAGACTATAGAAAATGCAGATTTTATCGTGGATATTGGAAGTGGAGCTGGAAAATTTGGTGGAGAAGTTGTCTTTAGTGGAACCCTTGATAAACTCAAAAAAGCTAAAACTTTAACGGCGGATTATCTTTACGGAAGAAAAAAGATAGAGTATTTTTACAGACGTAAGCAAGATAAACAGATAGAGATTAAAAATGTGACACTCAACAATATTAAAGAACTCAATGTGAAGATACCGCTCAATAATTTTGTATGTATTACCGGTGTAAGTGGAAGTGGTAAGAGTTCACTTATGCTTCAAACACTTCTTCCAACTGCAAGAGAGCTTTTAAACCATGCACGAAAAGTAAATAAAGTTGCGGGTGTAGAGATAAAGGGTCTTGAAAATGTAGACAAGGTCATCTATCTTGACCAAAGCCCGATAGGACGAACGCCACGTTCAAACCCTGCAACATATACGGGTGTCATGGATGAGATAAGAAACCTCTTCTCTCAAACCAAAGAGTCTCAAATCAGAGGTTATACTACTTCACGTTTTAGTTTTAATGTAAAAGGTGGTCGTTGTGAGAAGTGTCAAGGGGAGGGTGAAATAAAAATCGAGATGCACTTTCTTCCAGACATTATGGTGAAATGCGACACATGTAATGGAACTCGTTACAATCAGCAGACATTAGAAGTACTTTATAAGGGAAAAACAATCTCTGATGTTTTAAAGATGTCAGTCGATGAAGCGTATGAGTTTTTTGCTCCAATTCCAAAGATAAACTTGAAGATGAGAACCCTTGTAGATGTTGGACTTGGTTACATTACACTTGGACAAAATGCTGTAACTCTTTCAGGCGGTGAAGCACAGCGTATAAAACTTGCAAAAGAGCTGAGCCGTAAAGATACCGGAAAAACACTCTATATCTTAGATGAACCAACAACGGGACTTCATTTTGCAGATGTCGATAGACTTACTAATGTTTTACACAAGTTTGTAGAACTTGGAAACTCCATGCTTATCATCGAGCATAACTTGGATATGATAAAAAATGCAGACTGGATCATAGATATGGGACCAGAAGGTGGTTCTGGTGGTGGACTTGTTATCGCTGAAGGAACTCCTGAAGAGTTGGCAAGTACTTATGAAAAAACTGGCTCATATACGGGTGAGTATCTTAAAAAAGAGTTGGCTCTACATTAGAGCTGGTTCATGCTTTTTTTACTCCTTAAATATTCATAAACATTTTTTATAACTTCAAATACAAATCTTTTACACAATTTCTATGGGTACAATCAAGAAAAAATTAGGTGTTTAGAATGACAAGACCAACGAAAAAAGAGGCTATTGAAGGCGCATTCTTTGGCGCAATTGTAGGAGATGCTATGTGTTTGGGCTCTCACTATGAGTATGATGCTCAAAAAATATATGCTGCATATGGAGAAAAACCTATAGAAAGATACATGTCACCAGGTGAGATGATGGGTGGTGAAACACATGGAATAGGCTGGGGTCAAAGAAACTATCATCCTGGAAAAAAAGCAGGTGGAACTACTGATTATGGGGATTATAATATTTTAGTCCTAGAACATCTCGCAGCGATTAGTGATGAAGTAAGGCCTTTTAGCGTTGCCAACATGATACCCCATTGGAAAAAAAGACTTGAAAATGGTTGGGGTTCTTGGATATGTACGATGACTAAAGAAACGTATTCTCAGATAGCGCAGGGCGTACCTATAGAGCGTTTAGGCGGTATATCAAATGCTATGGCTATTCGTCACGTGGCGGCTCATGGATACTATGATGATGAAGAGACACTTGTAGATGTCGCAAGAAAAACGATGTTTACACATAGAAGTGCTGAGGCTCTTGGAGGCGGAGAGTTTTTTGCTCGTGTGACACATAGAGTTATAAATGGAGAAACACCAAGTTCTGCCATAGAAGATGTTGCTGTACAGATGGGTGGCTTTTTTGAGTCAAAAGTCGCTCAAGCAATTGCAAAGTACAAAGAAGAGAGTGATGAAAACTCTGCTTTACATAATGAAAAGTTTAGTGATGATTTAGCACTCACAAGTATGGCTAGACTTTGGGATATAGGGAGAAGTGAACCCGTAAAAGTTGGAAAAGCAAGTCCAACAGAAGGAACTCTTCCTGGTGCTGTTTACTTTATACTTAAGTATGCAGATACAGAAGATGGACTCATTAAAGCACTTCAGGCAAACGCTATGGTTGGAGGAGACAATGCCTCACGTGCCATTGCTATAGGTATGGTTTTAGGTGCTTATAGGGGTGTAAATGCCATAGGAAAAGAGTGGCTTGAAGGCTTAGAACAGTATGAGTACTGTAAAAACTTACTAGAAAAGCTTCCTTTAATGTTATGATATAATGACTTTATGGAAAATGAACTTACTATCATAATTGTTGTCGGTATCTTTGTTCTTACATATCTTTTTTTGTATCTCTATTTTAGTACGAAACAGAAAAAGCAAGAGTTAGCTATTAAGGTTCTTTCAGAAGAAAAGGAGTGCTTAAGTGAAAAACTTCAAAACGCTGAGTCCACACCTCAGATACAAGAGAAGACAAACTCTAAAAGTGTTCTTGTTTATGAGCAAACAAAAAAGATAGAGTATTTAGAATCTGAAGTAGTAAGACAAAGAAAACGCATACGAGAGCTTAAACTTATAGCTCAAAATGCAAACATGGCACAAGAAGACTTTCTCTCAAATGTAACAGAAGAAGTTACAACACCGGTAAACTCTATCTTAAGCTCTTCCACACTTTTGAAAGAAAAAGCAAAAGATAGTAAAACTTCTCAGGAACTTGAAAATATAGTAGCTTCCTCAAAGAGACTTTTAGTAATGCTTAATGGTATTGTTGATCTTTCTAAAATGCAAGCAAAAACTTTCCAAATCCATGAAAGTACCGTTGATATAAAATTTCTTCTCTCCTCCCTTGTAGACAAAAAACAGAAAGTGGCGGATGAAAAAAGTCTTGATTTCATTTTAAAAGTAGATGAAACACTTCCTGACTTTTTATTGATTGATGCTGCTAAGACTGAAGATATTTTAGAGAACCTAGTAGATAATGCTATCAAGTTCACACAAGACGGTTATGTCAAAATAAATGTACTAGTGGACAATATAGATATTGTTACAAATACAGTAGATGTCTCTTTTTATGTTGAAGATACTGGTGCTGGAATTGCTCAGGACTTTCAGGATCAAGTTTTTGGTGTTTTTGAAAGAGTGGTAAATAGAGAAGACAGAGCATCTCAAACTGTAGGGCTTGGTCTCTCTATAGATAAAAAAATTGCTCTTTCGATGCAAGGAGACATAACTTTTAAAAGTGAAATCTCCAAAGGAAGTGTGTTTAGATTTTCACTACGAGGCCTTGAAATACCTCTTTGGAGCAGTGCAGATAGAACAGAGGATGAAAATGTTGATTTTTCGCTTCTTAGAGAAGATGCTAAAATCATGATAATCGCCGAGTACAATAAAAACTACCAAACAATAGTAGATGCATTTCAAACAAGTGAAGCTACACTCTTTGCATATTCAGATTTTCGTGATGCAGTGCAGACTTTAAGAGATGAAACGGTGGATTTAGTTTTTATAGATGTTGATATACTAAATAATGACGAAGGTGCAGTCTCAAAAGTACTTGCAAATATGACAAAAGCGTCTATAGTTCCTCTTGTAACAAGTAGAATAAAAGAGATAGACTTTGGAAGTACTGCCTTAAAACCAAGTGGTTACCTTAAAAAACCTCTCTCAAAAAGTGAACTTTTTAAAATCTCTTTGAGACTTTTAAATTCACTTTAGTATTTATCATCATTATCTAGTCATCGTTATGTAGTTGTCCACTAAACTCAAAGCCAAACTTCATTTTGTTAGCTATTGTTTCTTCTACTTCTTCTATAGCATCATCAGTTCGACCTTCGATTTGATCCATGAAAAACTTTAGTTCTTTTTCTCGTTTAAAAGAGTGTACTTTATAAGGTTTGTCAGCACCATACTCTTCTATGAACTTCTCAAGGGAATCTTCCCAGAGAAAAGTTAGTTCTTGTTCTATAGATCTTGGCTCCTCTTCATCAGGTAGTGTATATTTAAACTCTACCTCTTCTTCAAAAGATATAATTTCATGCCTTTTTTGTTCATTTTGAGACACTGTTTCAACATCTGTCATTATTTTCTCCATTGGTAAAATTATAATTATTTAGATTTATATCAAATACAGCTGTATATTTCATAAATTTTTTTATTACTTTTTGGAATTAATGTATCTATATCTAGATTTAAGGATGAGTTCTTTAAGAGATCTTTGAGGCTTTTTAAGTCACTTTAAAATATAAGGGTTTTCAGAGGTCTACTTTTGTATAATCTCAAAAAATCTTTTTAAAGGCTTATATATGTCAGTTTATGTATTTGGACACAGAAATCCAGATAGTGATTCTATTGTTGGTGCAATTTCTATCTCTTATTTAAAAAATCAATTAGAAAATGAAGAGTATATTCCTGCTCGTCAAGGAGATATCTCTGCTGAAACAGAGTTTATTTTAAATAAATTTGGTGGGGCTCTACCAGAGTTAAAAACTTCTGTAGCAGGGGAGAGAGTTTATATCGTAGACTCTACAGATAAGGCACACTTTCAAGATGATATAGATGAGGCGACTATCGTAGGTATCATTGACCATCACAAACTCGGTGACCTTATGACTTCAACACCACTTGAGTGCTGGATTCGTCCTATTGGTTGTTCTAACACTGTTGTTAAAGAGGTGTACGATGCTATGGGTGTAACAATACCAAAAGATATAGCTGGAATGATGATGCTTGCAATTTTAAGTGATACAGTTATATTTAAATCACCTACATGCACAAAAGCAGATACAAAAGCAGTGAAAGAGTTAGCGGCAATCGCTGGTATAGAGAACTATAAAGAGCTTGCTATGGAGATGTTTATAGTAAAATCTGGAACTGATGGTGCAACTGCAAGAGAGTTAAATACAAGAGATTATAAACCATTTGATATGAATGGAAATAAAGTAGGTGTGAATCAACTTGAGATGATAGATATTTCAGCTCTTGATGATAGAAAAGATGAGATTTATGCAGATATGGTAAAAATGAAAGAAGAGGATGGGCTTCATACTATGCTTGTTCTTCTTACAGATATTATGAAAGAGGGTTCACAACTTCTTTGTGTAAGTGATGATCCAAGTAAAATAGAAGCAGCGTTTAATACAAAACTTGAAAATAACCAAGTGTGGCTCGATGGCGTTTTAAGCCGTAAAAAACAAGTTATACCTTTTGTTCAGCCTCAGTTTAACTAATAATTGATCGTTTTTTATTGGAGTAGTGAGTCGCACTCACAATATCTCCAATAATTGCTCTATGGTAAAGATAGGGCTCTTTAATATTACGTATAACATATCTTCCACCTGACGTCGTTATAACTTCTAAAGTCCCAACATCAACAATCTTCTTAAATCTCTCACTCACTGGCTTAATGTAGATAGTTCTTATCTCGGTTAACTCAATAGGAAAAATCTCAGGCACAGCATGCCCTTTAGAAATTATGAGGCGTTCTTGTGTCAAAAAAGCATGGTAAGACTTCTTCTCTTTAAACTCATGTATATGTACATAGAGTGTTCGTAATATAAGCACTATGCCAATGACACCGATTTGAAGCTCATAGCCCATAAAAAGTAGTAGAGTCCCAAGTGCATATAGTTTTACAAGAGGATTGTAAAAGTGTTTTGAAATCTCAGCTCTTACCAGAATAGTCTCATTTGGGCGAAGCATTTTGTCTATTTTTTTCACTTTTATCCCACTTCTTAGTTTGTATATAGGTAGCGTTTTATTTTTTTTGTTGGAGTTTTTACAAATGGTTCTATCTGTTCAATAAACTTGACCATTCTAGAGTAAGATGCAACTTGAGCATTTACATCTACTCTCATTTTCTCAAGAAGCTCTTCTATTTTAGCTTTTACTTCAGCATCTGGTGTTTTATCGGCATGGAAGATTTTGTCTATAAGCTCATAATCAAGATGAACTCTCGCTATAAGTTTTCCATCTTGTTCCATTACTAAAGAGTCTAAAACTTCTTCATTTTGATTTATCGTGGCTTCAATTTGTTCAGGATAGATGTTTTCCCCACCTGAACCAATGATAACGTTTTTACTACGCCCACTTATGAAGAGAAAACCATTTTCATCGATGTAACCTAAGTCTCCAGTGAGTAACCAACCATCATCAAGTACTTCTGCTGTTTTTTCATCATCTTTATAGTAACCCATCATAATGCTTGGTGATTTAGCGATAATTTCACCTTCACCAGTTAGAGGGTCCTTGTCTTTTATGGCTACTTCAGCTCCAAACATAGGAGTTCCCGTTGATTTTAGTCTTGATTTTTCACCTAAAACAGATCCGGCTATGAGAGGCGCAGACTCTGTAAGTCCATAACCTATAATGTAGGGGAATTTAGCCTCTTGTAAAAACTGTTCTACATATGGCGATATACCTGCACCACCAATACCGAAAAAACGTAGCCTACCTCCAAAAGTTTCTATAAGCTTTTTACCGGCTATAGCATTGAGTTTTCTTCTGACGAATGGAATACCGTAAAGTGTTCGTATGAAAAAAGAACCACTAAACTTAGGAAGTATTTTATTTTTATAGATTTTTTCTATGATAAGTGGGACACTTAACATCATCGTTGGCTTTACAATCTCAAATGCTTTAAGCAAAACACTAGGAGTTGGTGCTTTGTCTATGTAGCGCACACTTGAACCATGTAAGATTGGAATGCTAAGTCCAACTGTACATTCGAATGTGTGCGCTAATGGCAAGATGGATAAAAATACATCTTCAGATGTAATCGTTACCTTGTTACATCCGCTCATCGCATTGGTGACAAGATTTTTATGAGAGAGCATAACGCCTTTGGAGTGTCCAGTTGTCCCAGATGTGTAAAGTAGGGAGGCTAAATCATCTTCATTTGGTTTTGTAGTTTCATCAGATGTTTTCTTGATTTTTGATTTTAGTTTTGAGATGTAACTTTCGTTTGTCAACTCGTCAAGAAGTTTGAGCGATTCAAGTTGAATGACAAATTTTATGTTTTCATTTTCACACTCTTCTATGGTTTGAAGGTGTTTGTCTGAAACAAAAACGGCCTTTGCCTCAGAGTGTCTTATAATATGGTGCACATCGGATGGATGAAAATCGGGAAGAACAGGTACGACAACCCCACCAAAGTGTGTGATGGCAAAATATGCTACACCCCAATTTGGCATGTTTTCACTTAGTAAAATTATTTTATCACCCTTTTTTATGCCATTTTGTTGCAAGAGAGCTGCCATTGCTTCTACCCTTGCTCCAAATTCTTTATAGGTAAAAACTTCTCCTCCTGCTTTACCAAGGGCCTCTTTGTCTCCATACAGTGTTACGGAACGCGAGAGCATACTCGGAAGTGTAAAGTTTTCTAAATTTTCATAAGGGTATTTCATTTCTAATCTCTTTGTATAGATTTATTGAGTATCATTATACTAATTAAAATAAATAAGATTCTTAAAACTTATGGAAAAAAGGCTCTATTTTGAGTAGAAGAAATAAAAATAAACACCAAGACCCAAATAGGAAGACTGTAAGTTTTACAGAAAAGGATTTTCTACCTACTACTCGTGCAGATATGGATGCTAGGGGTTGGGATTATTGTGATGTTATTTTAGTGAGTGGTGACTCTTACATCGACTCTCCTTTCATAGGCGTGGCTATGGTTGGTCGTATGCTTGAAAAAATGGGTTATAAAGTCGGAATGATTGGTCAACCTGATGTAAAATCTCCTGATGATATTATGCGTTTAGGAGAGCCTAGACTTTACTGGGGTGTAAGTGGTGGAAGTGTTGATAGTATGGTAAGTAACTACACGGCTACTAAAAAGTTTAGAAACTCGGATGACTACACTCCTGGTGGGAAAAATAACAAACGTCCAGATCGTGCCATAAGTGTTTACTGTAATCTTATCCGTCGTTACTTTAAAAACACTGTACCTTTAGTTTTAGGTGGGATAGAAGCGAGTTTGAGACGTACAAGCCACTATGATTATTGGTCAAACAAGATGAAAAAACCTATTCTATTTGACTCTAAAGCAGACATCATGGTATACGGAATGGGTGAAATAGCTATTGAGCAGCTTACTAAAGCTATAGAGCTAGGAGAAGATTATAGAGACATTCGTGGAATATGCTATATCTCTAAAGAGCCTAAAAATGAGTATATCCAGCTTCCTTCGCACCAAGAGTGTATAGATACTCCTGAAAAATATATAGATTTGTTTGATGATTTTTATGACAACAACGATCCAATTTCTGCAAATGGACTTTGCCAACCAGTTGATACAAGGTTTCTCATTCAAAATCCTCCATGTGACTACCTCGATGAAGATGAGATGGATGCACACTCAAACCTACCTTTTACACGTGAGCAGCATCCTTACTATGAAAAGATGGGAAAAGTGAAGTGTTTAGAGACTATAAAGTTCTCCATCATGACACACCATGGCTGTTGGGGAGAGTGTAATTTCTGTGCTATTGGTGTACATCAGGGCCGTACTATTAGAACACGTAGTGAAAAAAACATACTTGCTGAAGCGAAAGATTTTAACAAGTATAAAGACTACAAAGGAATCATATCTGATGTCGGCGGTCCTACGGCAAACATGTACGGGTATGAGTGTAACAAAAAGCTTAAGCTTGGAACCTGCGCGCATCAACGTTGTGTTGACTCACGACATCTGTGTGGAAGTATGGAAGTGGACCATGAGAGAAACATAAATCTTCTTCGTCAGATACGTGATGTAGAGGGTGTAAGAAAAGCCTTTGTTGCATCTGGCATACGTTATGACTTCATAACAGCAGATAAAAAACATGGTTACTCTTACTTGAAAGAGTTGGTAAAACACCATATATCAGGACAGATGAAAGTAGCTCCAGAACATACACAACAACATGTCTTAGACCTTATGGGAAAACCGGGGAAGCAGACACTCGTTGACTTCAAAGAGATGTATGACAAACTTAACAGAGAAGAGGGAAAACAGCAGTTTTTAACATACTATCTTATAGCCGCACATCCAGGTTGTGAAGAGAAAGATATGCACGAGCTCAAGCGTTTTACAAGTGAAGAGTTACAGATGAATCCTGAACAAGCGCAAGTCTTTACTCCAACACCATCAACGTACTCTGCTGTGATGTACTATACAGAAATGGATCCAAAAACTCGCAAAAAAATCTTTGTTGAAAAAGATACAAGACGTAAAGAGAAGCAAAAAGAGATAGTCGTTAAAAAAGATCACTTCAAAAGTAGCTTCGCTTCATAAACATATAATTGTAAAATCTATGTAAAAAGATAAGAAGTTCTTATCTTTTTAGCCTCATTTCTTCCAAATGTTTCCATTTAGTTACACTTTTACTAAATTTGACATTTCATCTTACTATTTCTTTAAAAATAAAAATTAATTATATTATAATCATATTGATATCACATTAATATCACAAAAATTTATAAGTGAGTGTTATGATTATATTAATTTATTTTATAAACATTTCCTTATTTATATCTTATGTAGATATAAAAAAAAGTTTAATACCGGATAAAATAATTATACCAGCTATTTTTGGTTTAGTGGCATTGAAATGGCTCGATGGAAGCTTGAACCTTTATGATTTTGTAGCGATGATAATTGTTTTAATGATTTTTGTTATTCCGATAATGATTAATATGGCATTTGGTGGTGGAGACCTTCGTTTTGGGGCTTTTTGTGCTCTTTTTCTTGGTATTGAACAAGTTGGTCTGTTTGTCTTATTTGCAGGTGTATTTCACCTTCTTATACTCAGTTTATTAAAGAAAGAAAGTTATGGATTTGCTCCAGCAATGAGCCTCTCCGCATTACTAGCATACATGATAGGAAGTTTATGAAAAGAGAAGGCTCAGTCGCAATCGTACCACTATTTTTGGCAGTTATGCTCCTTTTTTGGTTCATAGCATTTATGGGTGGCGCTAATGACACTTTGCATAGTGTTAACAATGTGGAAAACCTACAACACTTGCAAAAGAAATTACTTGTGTCTGCTATGCGATATCGTTATCATCTTGAACAGGAAGCAAGAGATGCTGGGGTATCACTAACAGATGAACAGATAGATTTACAAGTGAATGCCTACATCAACGAAATTATGGTTTTGAATAAAATACAAGAATAGGATTATATTTATGAAAAAAAGCTTACTAGCATTTTTACTTTTAGGGGCGACTCTCTACGGAGATATTTTACCAACTACAACAATCACAACATTTGATACTGAAGTTTCTGTTGGTAAAGATAAATATGGTAATGCTATTTTTGATAGAGAAGTTACTATTGACACTCAAAACTATAAAGTAGATAATTTCTGGAATAAGTTTTCATTTAAGGGTGAGGGTCAAAATAGTATGGACTTTAAAACGATTTCAAAGACAGGAACAGTTCGAGTGTCCGTAGAAGCAACTTCAATGTGTACAATATATGAAGAGCTAGATCAACGTGGATGTTCGGGACAAAAACCTTTTCTTATCAATAATGAAGCGATAGAAGGGAAAGTAACTGGTGATACTATAAGTCTTTTGTTTCAAAAAGATTATAACGGAAGTGATATTTTATTTAATGAACAAAATGATAGTGTATTCTATCCTTTAGATGTTGAAAGAGTGGAAATGTATTATAAGTCACAAGAGGATAATTCAAAATCTTTCTTTGGAATGTTTAGTTCAATGTTTAATATGTTTTTTGGAGATGCTGGATTTTTTAGTAGCTTTTTTAACTTTGATGTTTCAACAATGGAGGGAGATGATGCTGATGATATTCGTCAAAGATATATAGCGAACATTGTCTCTGGAATAGATCAAGAGCATTTACTTGCTCAAGGGACTGCTGTAGACACAACTGTACTCAACACTCCTGTATCGATGATTGATTACACAGAGACAGTTCTTAGTACTGGTGGTTGTAATCTTTTCTTTTTTCAATTTTCAGAGGATAATTTTTTCTGTAACATGATGGGAGGGATGCCTTTTATAACTATGTTCTCATCGACGACTCCAACAACGACATATACAATTGATACGATACAGGTTGATACAGAGAACTCACTTGTTTCTTTTGCAAGTTCTTATGCAGGTATAGATATCACAGAGTACCAAAGTGGAACGGTGTATCAAGCTCAAAGTGATGAATCGCTTGTAATTAACCCAATTTCAATGATGGTAAACATGATGAATTGTTTCTTTTTTGGATGTAGCACTAGTGATGATACTGATATGGCTGCAGAGCCAATGGATACATATTATGTATTTGATGACGCTTCTGCTATAAACTTAACATTTGCCGTTACTAATGATGGAGATAAAGTTGATGATTTACAAACATTTAAGCTTACGGGGATTCACTCATTGACTGGAACAGAGCAGATGTGTCGTGTGACGGAAGATAATTCTTATGATACATGGAGTGATTACACTTTTAAACCGAGTGGCACAAATAGTCAAACATTCACATCAGTTGACACAACTACTGAGCAATGGTGTGATGATGCATCGTGGGGACAGCCTGATTATCCTGCACCTTGTACAAGTGGGTGGGACCGTGAATATACAAAGACAATTGAAACGCCAACCACGATAATGAGAACTCCAGAAGAGTGGTTAGCATGGTGTGATAATGCAGTTGAGAATAACGTTCCAACGACAACTGAAGTGTGTGATTACTTTTTCTTCTTTAAAACAAACTGTAGAGATGTAATAGATCCTTTAATTGTAGATGGTTATACGATAGAAGAGTATATAAATAGTTCAAAACGCGGTCTCTTTTTAGATTTAGAATTAGTAGATTTAAATACAACGAGTAAAGCTACAACACTACGTTATAACTTGATGAGTACGAACTAAGGAATAAGAGAAATGATAATAGCATATGTTTCAAAATCAGAAAAAAGTTGTTATGATGAACTTCAAAACGAGTTTACAGATGTAAGTAATTTCGCTTCGATAGATGAATTTATTAACTTTTATGCGGCGAGTAACTATAGAGATGTTGTACTTTTGTATAGAGTCGAAGAGCTAGAAGATATTCAAGCATTGAGTAGTATCTACTTCACTGACAACATTTATATTATCGTTATTGGAAAAGAAGATGTTGAGTATTCACTTTTAGCTGGAAAGATAGGTGTGGACTCTTACATGAACGAGTCTACTACAGACTCTGGTGTCATAAAACGTGTAATTCGCGAATCGCAAAGTGTTATAAAAACGCGACGTGGAAAGAGTAATATATCTGTTTTTACAGGAATCAGTGGTGGTGTTGGAACTACGACTATTACTATGAACTTGGCAAAGAGTCTTGCACAGAGAAACCTTGATAAGAATGTACTCTTTTTAGACTTTGCATCTACGAAAGCAATTTCAAATTTATTTTTTGAAAATATAAAGCCTGAAAAAAATATTATTGACATCGCAACACTTATGCAACTGGATATGCAAGAGTTGTTTGAAAATGGACTTGAAAAATTGACGAATAACTTTTACTATGTGCCAGGTATACAAAAGCATACACAAAGAGAAGAGCTTGAGAAGTTTGAAAATATTCACAAGTATTTAAACTTCATCGCCTATGTAAAAGAGAAGTTTGATTTTATCCTCATTGATGTTGGTGTTTTTGAAGATGTGGATTTGGAGATAGATATTCAAGAGGTTGCTGACAATATCTTTGTAGTAAGTGAGTTTAGTATTCCTTCTATGTCAATTCTAAAAACATATATAGACATCATTGATAAAAGTGGATGGTATAAAAAAACGCATATCATTGCAAACAGAGCCGACTCTTTTGGAAGCGTAACACATGAAGAGGCGAAAAAGATTCTCTCTAAGGGATTAAAGCATAATTTCGAAATAGACTACTCACTTCCAAATGATGCGATGCACTTAAGAGAGTGTTGGAATGAAGCACAACTTGTTTGTGATGTTTACCCAAATTCTCCATTTATGGACGGGATTGCCGAGTTTGGAGAGAGGTTTTTTATTCATGACGGGGAGTTATATACTAAAGAATCGATACAGCAAACTAACATCTCTTTATGGGATAAGGTAAAACAATGGCTTTAAAAGAGAAAATTAGAGGAAACAACGCTCTTAAAGAGAATGAACCTGAAGTAGAAGAGAGTGGGGGTTCAACTGAGATAGAGGTTAGGTCTTGCTCTGAACTCTGTTTTCCCCTCATATATACGAGTGATGAATACTATACCCTTGCATGTAAAATCTATGATAAGTTCTTGGAAAAACTCAATATAAAGAGCGAGGTTACTGAACAGATGATTCGTGAAGTGGTTATAAAGCATATTTCAGAGTTCTCTCTACCAAAAGTCTCTCTAAAAGCTGAAATAGCAGATTTTGTAATTGACAATCTCCTTTATTATGGTCCAATTAGTACGATAGTGCGTATTGCAGGACGTGATTTAAATGATGTTATTGTAAATACAAAAGACTATATAGATGTTATCTATGATGGTAAGACAGTGATGACACCTTTTCGTTTTCGTAGCGAGGATGAACTCAAGCGTATTATAAACAGAATGCTTTCAAGTTCAAATAGGAAAGTAGATGAGTCAAGTCCCATAGCTTCTTCAAAACTTCCTGACGGCTCACGTATAGAGATTCAGATACCTCCAGTTGCTGCAAACCTTGATAGAGATGGAAATCCTGGTTCTTATCTCACTGTGAGAAAGTTCCGTGAGGTTCCACTTCTTTTTGAAACATTGGTAGACTCCAACATGGTAGATATGAAAATGGCTTACTTCTTACTCAAAGCGGTTACAGGAAAATTAAACATAGTAGTATCAGGTGGTACTTCAAGTGGTAAGACGACTTTTTTAAACGCTATCACACGTTTTATAGATGAAGGAGATCAGCTCCTAACCATTGAAGATACAAAAGAGATGAAGCCACAGATGCCATGTCACTCTATACGCTCTTTTGAAACAAGACCACCAAATGAAGAGGGTGCAGGTGCTATAAGTATAGAGAGTTTACTTCGCACAGCCTTACGTTCATCTCCAAGACGAATTATCGTTGGAGAGTGTAGAGGACCTGAAATAGTTACTATGCTAAATGCGATGAATACGGGACACCCAGGTTCAATGACAACCATCCATGCTGATGATACAAAAGAGGCGATAGTGAGAGTGGAAAATATGTTTTTAGAGGCTCGTCCGACAGCAAATATGTCTTTTGTTCGTTCTCAAATTATCTCAGCAGTCGATCTTATAGTGCAGATTGTACGTTTTCCAGATGGAAAGCGCCGTATCGTGAAAATATCAGAGCCTGAGAAGAGGGTGGAGGAGAACGGAGTTGTCTCTATGCTGGACTTATTTGAATTTCAACGTGCAAACAATGTTGACAATCCAATGGACTCTAGTGGAGAATTTAAAGCTGTATCTGCTTCCTTACGTGCGACTGCTAAAATGACACAAAATGGAGTGCTTATGGACAACCGTATCTTTGATGATGAGTTTACAGTGACAAAGGAGATGTTTGTAAAAGAGCTCAAAGCCTTCCATCCCAAACGTATGTGCGGTTGGAAGCCACACTATATGACTGAAATTGTACAGGCGTCTTATAATAGTGGAATTAATCTTCTAGAGCGATGGCCGAACTTACAATAATGACACAATTACAAATAGATATTTTACTTCTTTTTATAATGAGTTTTAGTGTTACACTACTTTCGTATATATTTTATGTAGAGTATAAGCGCTTAAAACATCTTAGCTTTGTCAAAAGTATAATAACTTTAGGAGAAGACGAGATAAATGATTTACTTGAAGCAAAAAAGCAACAAGAGAGTGAAAAGTCTTCAATTAAATGGAAACTTCAAGTCATTATGCTTCACGCTGGTCTTCGTTTTTCTGTTTATGTTTTTCTCTTGCTATTTGTGCTTTTTAGCTTTATTGTTGGAGGGGCTTTTTCATACTTTTTGCAACACTGGAGTGGTTTTATGTTAGGTATTCCTTTTGGTGCTTTGATTTTTACTATGATTTTACAGTCTGTTATCTCAAGAAGAAAAAAAGAGTTTAATCGCTCTTTATCTATAGCGATATCTGTACTTGTAAAGATGATGAAAAATGGTATAGGATTTGAGCAAGCTCTTACAAAGTCCATCTCTGTCTCTAGTTCGAAGATGTTTAAGAACATTTTTGCTAATTTTTTTCAAGAGAAGAATACGATAGGAGAGATGGAAGCATTTAGAAATCTTAACAATTATGTCAACTCTAAGGAACTTTTAGTTTTTGCTCTTGCAATCAAAATAGGACGTGAAAGTGGTGGACAGTTTTCTAATACCCTTGAAAAAGTGGAAAAAACAATTAGTTATAGAAAAAAGATGCAAGAAAAAATAGATGTCGTGACTCGCGAAGGAAGTGTAGGTTCTTATATTGTTGTAGTAATCGCCATTTTTTTATACTTCACACTGAACGGAAACTTTGATGGGAAAATTCATACTTACTTTATGGACTCTGAGTATGGAAGGTTTCAGTTATTGGGAATCTCTTTATGGGTTTTTATAGGTATGGTGGTAAATAAAATAATCACGAGGATAGACAAATGATGCAAACCATTGCTTATGTGATGATGTCTTTTTCATTACTCTTACTTTCATCTTTATCTTTGTGGTATTTCTACCGTGTATATGAACATAAAAAAAGAGTGCATGATATATTTGATATGACAGATGATGAGATATTAACTAAAGAAGGAAGTAAGAAAAGAGAAAGGTTTAAGCAAAAGCTTCTTCAAGCTGGACTTACGAAACAGAACTTTTATGAGATTGTTCTTGCAAGTATTGTAACAGGTGGAGTACTCATCACTCTCATTTTTTTAGTTGAGTTTTCTATGCTTGTTCAGGTAACTATAGTCTTTATAGGAGTTTCTATAGCTCTTTTTATGCCTTTTGTTTATCTTGAAGAGCAAATAAAAGCTCGTATAAAACGTATTGAAAGTGACTTAGCAATATTTATTGACTTGCTTATCATTATACTTGAAGGTGGTGGTGGGTTGAATAATGCTATAGATAAAGTGACCACAGAAGGAGCAGCAGTCTTAGGAAAAGATCTTCTTCATGAGTCAAAACTCTTTAAGTATGAGTTTGTTACTTATGGAAGTGAAGTGGCTTATACAAATTTAGCCAGTAGAACAGGTTCTGAAGCGGTAGGAACAATAGTCGGTTTTATGCGACTCTCTGAGGAAACGGGGATTGGTGTAAAAACGATTTTTGAAAATCAAGCACAGGAGATAAAATCAGCAGAGATTTTAAGTGTAGAGAAAAAAGCGGCGACGATGAACATTAACATAACGTTTGTAATGTTTATCTTTATCATACCGGCAGTTATAGCTATGATAGCGTTTCCAATGGCAGCAGACGCTTTAATGCCAGCATTTAAATAGGGAGTAATATGAAAAATAGACAGATAAGATTGATAATGGGGATACTAGTTGGGTTGGTGCTTTTCTCTTCTTCTTTAGCATTTTTGTTTTATTCAAAGCAGGATTCAAAGATACACAGTAATGAGAAGAATGTAGAGATGTATATAGCAAGTAGGCATTTAAATAGAGGTGATATGATTCATGCATCTGATGTGGAAAAAGTATATCTTCCAAAGAGCTACTTAAGTGTGCCCCCTTTAACACAATCTGAGCTTATGGGAAGATATGCAGCCGTAGAGATTTTTGCCAAAGAACCACTGCGTAAAGAGAAACTGTCTTTGGTTAAACCTCAAGAGAAACAAGTAAAAAAGAGTATAAAAAAGGCTGAGATAGTCCCAGAGCATAAAGCTACTCAGGTTAATGATACTGTTACACTCTCCTTAAACCTGTTTCAAAACATTGATACGAGTTTAAAAGCTGGAGACTATATAGATATAGTTTCAGTTCTTCCAAAGAGTAGAAAATCAAAAAATATGGAGCTTGAAACGAAGTATATTGCACTTCATGTTCTTATAAACTCTTTTGTGAGTAATACGAACAAAATTGAAACAGCTATTAAGAAAGAAGGTAAGAATATTGCTCGAGCTGATTCTGTTGTATTTGAGATGAGTCCAAAGGAGATTAAAAACTTTTTTTCAACTTATTATAAGACGCAAGAACTAAATGCAAATAGAGTTTTTAACACTGCCCGAACAAACAAGGGACACCTTTGGATGGTAAAGTGTAGTGATGAAGATAATCAAAAAGTGCAAAAACTTAAAGATAGACTTATGGTAGATTATGTAGCAGTGCAACATAAACGAGCTAAAAGAGTAGAGCGAGTGAGTATTTCATATGAAAAATAGATCTACTTGGAGAAACGGTATGGGTTTTGGACAGATTATGGCGACCCTCCTTGTTGTTATTCCTACACTTGTTTTTAGTGTCACATTTCTTTTGTCTTACTGGAATGTAATGCAGATAGATTATAAACTTAAGCTAATAGCAAATATGGCGGCAGACTATGCAAATGAACAAGAGGATATCAATAACTTTTCTGATGGAAATGCATCATACATCTCCTCTGTAAGTAAACTTTGTCCAGGGGGAAATACGATAATAGTAGGTCCTTTAGCAGATAATAATGATACAGGCATCATATCTATAACTGTTGATTACACAACTCCAGCTACTGATAATTACCTGGCTAGTGAACATATCAGAACCAATATACAGACTTACTCATACCATGACCAGAATATGTCTGTAACATTAACATGTCCAACAACATCTCCAACACTATAGAAAAAGAGGAAAATATATGTCACTTATAAAAAAAACTATAATATTAATGAGAATAGTATCTAT
>SWCD01003861.1_pt1 | contig 57109 bp, 41 predicted proteins | sample 4693011 | NCBI WGS metagenome assembly SWCD01 (sample SAMN10267278, study PRJNA491770) | bioreactor metagenome | isolation source: DHS bioreactor inoculated with marine | place: Japan: Omine Ridge, Nankai Trough
TGGATATTCTTCGGCATCCATACGGGCAACGCCCTGGAGATCGGCAGGCGGATGGCTGCCACGGCACTGGAAAAAGCAGCTTAGACGGCGACGATCTGAAAGGCCGATGGGAAAGGCATGTCCCGACCCCAAAAAATCAGTGCGGAAACCACCCAAGGACTACCAGAAACCTTCTTGCAGCTACCAAATCATAAAAAATCCCGGGAATATGGAAATCCCAGGATCCGTTCTGTCCAGAATTTAATAAAAATCGACCTACTCCTGAATATGCCGAATAAAACGTACTTATAAGAATCCCCGTCCCTGCCTGGAGAAGGTCGGGACGGGGATTCCTTTCTTCCCTTTAAGGGGAGTTAGCGGGGGCATTCGGACCAGATTTAATTGAAAGATCTGGGTTAAAGGGTCTGTATGGAGCATCCATGTCCTTAGGCTCTCCGACAACTTCCTCTATTTCCCTTGTCAAGTATTGCAGATGGGCTTTGGTCAACCTATCGGTTACTACGGGGATGGTCTCTGTTATTTTGGTTTGTAGGGTTATCAGTTCGTTCAAGGCCAAGGAACGAACATCGGTATTGGAAGTGTAATCCTCCGACAGTTTTGCCAATATTCCATTCACCGCCCCATCGGCCATGTTAGGCTTGTAAAGGGCGATTACATTTGCGACATAGGCCTTCTGCAGCTTTCTCTTATAGGCATCAGCCTTGTAAAACACGTTAAGGTCTCCCCATATCAAATGGTTGAGATCCTCCAGGTACTCCTCGGGCTTGTAGGTATCCACATCCGTATAACGTTCGGCAATAAAGGTCATCCGGCTCATCCGGCTCCCCCCTAATAAGTTCATCATTACATTCTCCATGGTACGTGTTACAGATTCCTTGGATCGCGGGGATTGTATGGCGTTCAAGATCCGGTTGGTTTGCAACCATTCCTGCTCATGGAATATATAGGTGTCCAGAAAAGCCAATGCCGCTTTCTGGGTGGCCTTTGGGACGGGACTATAGATATCCCCTTCCTCCCCCATAGTCTTGGGTGTTACATAAATACCACCGATATTTTGGGCCACATGAAAAAGATAATTATCATATTGCTTCACCAGATCTTTATACACCTGATCTAAATTAGAATAGTCATCACTTCCCTTGTCCTTGGTCCACTCTATAAGATGAGGAACTATTCGTTGAAGGTTTACGATACCATAGGTACCTGCCTTCATGGCATTGTCCCCCAAATCTTCAGATTGGGTCCTGGGATCAAAATCCCTACCTTCCCCACCAAACCATAGTCTGGGATTGGCAGCTATGCTATCCACAATCCAATTGTTGAGCACTTCCTTCTCTTCATCCTGCGACAGTCCCCTTGGCAATTTGGAATAGCCCCATTGAATGGCCCATTTGTCATAGTCCCCTATACGAGGCCTTAAATCCTTAAGAGGGATACTATCCTCTGGTTGGGCTACATAATTAAAACGGGAATAGTCCATAATAGAACTTGAGATTCCATACTTATCGAGCCAAGCCCTATCCCTCAGTTTTTCAACCGGAGTAGAATAGCTCGCTCCCATATTATGCCGTAATCCCAAGGAATGACCAACTTCATGGGCACAGGCATAGCGAATAAGCTCACCCATAAGATCGGTATCAAATTCCACTTTTCTGGCCCTTGGGTCCACGGCCCCGGCTTGGGTCATGTACCAGTTGTGCAGTAGGTTCATTAAATTGTGATACCATCCAATGTGACTTTCCAAAATTTCCCCGCTTCTTGGATCAATAATATTTGGGCCATAAGCATTCTTGGTCGGAGAGGCGAAGTACCGCAAAACGGAAAACCGGGCATCTTCCAAACTCATGGAATCATTGTCTTCCGGCCATTCCTTTCCAACGATGGCATTTTTAAACCCTGCCTGTTCAAATGCTTTTTGCCAATCCTCTATCCCCTGAATCAAATAAGGTCTCCATTTTTTAGGGGTGCCCGGCCCAATATAAAATACAATGGGCTTTTTGGGTTCTACCAATTCTCCCCTTTCCCATTTTTCCACATCTTCTGGTTTGGGTTCCAACTTCCACCGATGGATAAATACATTGCGGTCTACTTGTTGCTGGTCATCGCCATATTTAAAATAGGAACTTGCAAAATAACCCACTCTTGGGTCAAAATATCGCTTTTCCATCGGGGTTTTGGGAAGCAAGATAAAAGAGTTATTGATTTCCAAGGTTACCATTCCTGCCAAAACTGCAGCAGGAAGCCCATTAGAACTGTTTCCCGAAGTAGATTTTGACCTGTAGGTTTTTACGGTTCTGATTTCTGTGTTGATGGGAAAGGATTTAATTTCCTCGATATAGGACTTGTCCTTTTCCAAGCCCGAAAGCTGATACGAACTCTTTTGCGTATCGCTCAAGGCCAACAAAGGATTTTCACTATTGATAAAATCCGTTACCTCAATAATGGAAGAATGATGTTTCCCATTGCTGGCCTTAATGTCAAAGGCTTGCAAAATTGGTGTGATGTTGGAATTATTGACCGACATGGAAATCGCATCGTTTTCGTCCGCTTCGCTAACAAGCGTAGAAACCCGAAGAAAAATATTATTTGCCGGTCCCTTTTCCAAGGTGATCGTCTTTTCCCCTATTTCCTCACCCCCATAATTTCCAGCTCCCGAAGGGGTTTTAATAAATCTGCTTACTACCAGGATTTCACGGTTCAAAATGCTGTCGGCTACCTCAAAAAAATATTTGTTCCCCACCTTATGTACCGTAAAAAGCCCACTTGTTGTAACGGCATCCTTGGGTATAATCTTGTCATAGGACTCAACTTTGGTCGATGAACCGGAATCGCCGGACTTATTCCCATCAGACTTTCCAAGGGGGTCCAGGACTGAGCAGGAACCTGCAAACAATACTATACAAACCAGTCCGAAAAATAATCTCATAAATTAGTACTTGAAGATACCGTTAATTGTCTGAGCTAAAAGGTTCGGGAACAAGGCTTGCCTAGTTTTGAAGAGTAAGGGATCCAGACCGTTTTCAAAACCAGCATAGCGTAGTTATCGACCTCTATAGACGGAAACTAATTATTTAACGCTATAATTATCAATATCTTATAAGTGGATGGTTTGATTTTTAAGAAGGTTACCGATATAGGTTTCAGCAATCCAAAAAATCCCCATTAAGTGTTGGATACGATGTTTTATATAAAAAAAGTATCCAAAAATGGGTTAAAAGGTCTTGGTCTCGACCAAAATAGTAAATATTCCTAAATATTCAGGATTTCAAGGTCTTAAAAATTTCTTATATAATTGGTGCCAAGAATTATTTCCTTTTGCCGGTCTACCCTAAATTTGGGCATAAAAATTCGTCTGTCAATATTGTTCAATAGTACTTGGCGTGAAATAATCACCTCAGGGGAAATCCTTTTGCCGCCCACCATGGATGTATTTCGATGACCAATCGTCCAGACTTGACCATGGGGTCCATTTTAGCCAGACTATCGGCCATTTCCAATGTGGGAGTGTTGTAGATTGTTATTCCCCTAATGTCCCCATCATCACCAAAAGGTCCCGAGATATCGGCAAACCCTTCCTCGTACATTCTTCCCAAATGCGCTAAGTGCAGTGCTTGAAGACTATCTGCCTGTGCCTTGGTTTGGGAACGTGACGGGCCACGTTTAAGAAAGGCAATAAAATATTGTTGCATTAGAATGGTATCCTTGGTTGCCCCGTCCACATAATCAAAGGTTTGGTACCCTTGGGCAGTAAGTTCCTCCTTTATCTCTTTTGTTGTCTTTGTGACTTCCCTGATCTCTTTCACCGACTTTTCTGGGCTATGGTCAACGGTTTGCTTACAGGATAATAGAAATAAAACCGCTGTAGACCAAATTAATTTCCTCATAATTACCAACTTTTATACGGTGCTTTGGTTAGATACGAATTGTAGTACCGGATATCGCCCGTGACCTCTTGGCCCAACCACTCCGGTTTTTTAAAAATTTCATGCTCAGCTTCCAATTCTACCTCGGCGATAACCAATCCTTCGTTGGCCCCATGAAACTCGTCTACTTCAAAAAGGTGTCCGGCAAAAGGTATATTGTACCGGGTTTTCTCTAAGATCCCGGACTCGCACAAAGAAAGGAGTTGTTCCGCCTCCGCAATTAGAATCTCCTTTTCCCATTCAAACCGGGTCGTCCCCGAGGTATTGGATTTTCCCTTTACGGTCAAATAGCCTATATCCCCTTTAATTCGAACCCTCACTGTCCGTTCGGGGTCTGTGTTCAAAAATCCCTGAACAATACGTTCCTTGGAGAAAGCGTCATTCCGGTATTCCGAGGATTCGACCAGAAATTTACGTTCTATCTCGAGCATGATAATCTTTCGATTTTTGGTTTTATTGGACTATGTTCTTAATTTCATCCGATTCGATGATCCGCTTTTCATAATTGTGATTTGCCAACCAGACCATACACATTGCTATAGTTACAGGATGAATGGACCTATATTTCTCCAAGGGCCCTACCAGGAAGAGGTTGACAAGTTTCATCAACAATTTGGATAGCCATTCGGCTATCCTAAACTCTTCCCTTTTACCGGCAATGAGCGAAGGCCTCAAAATATAAGTCTTGGGGATGCCGACCTTTAAGACCTCCGTTTCCATTTCCCCTTTTATCCGGTTATAAAAAATCTTACTTTTGGGGTTGGCCCCTAGAGCGGAAATTACGACAAAAATATTAATGCCATTTTTACGGGCGAGCTTGGCCGCGGTTACTGGTATCCCCAAATCAATTTTGCGATAAAGATTCTTGTTTTTGGTCTTGGCTTTGGTCGTTCCAATGCAGCAATAGATCTCATCCCCGGTAAAATTAGGAATACCCGACTGCAATTCCATAAGATCCACGAGATGTTCCTCGATTTTGGGATGGGTAAATCCCACCTCGCTTCTAGAAAAAAGTTTTATCCTTTCATAACGGTCGTCATCCAATAATTGTCGGAGCAAACATCCCCCGGTCAGACCTGTAGCCCCTAAAATTATAGCTGTTTTCATTTTATGAATATTGACGAAAGTGAACTTCTTACAAAATTGTGCTTTTTCACTATCTTTCCAATACAAAAATACGGCTTAATTGTGAGGCCATTTTTAGTTTTTTGATTGGTGCAGCCCAGAATAACCCTTGTTTTAAAATCACCACTGTATATGGGCATGTCTAAATAAAATCGATTGCTCGCCCACTATTGCAAAATCTAACGATTATTTCTCAAAGGAATTGCTGTGTTAAAAACTCAATTAATTTATCCAAAACAAGCCCCTATGATCAAATCCCAACGTTTTCCTAAATCCTTTATATTACTGTTGATCATTTTTGCGTCGTGCAATAAAAAACTGTACAACACGGCAGCTACCAAGACTAATATTAAAAAAGATTTCAAGGTTGTAGGTTATCTAAGTTCCAAAAATTTTGACAGAGTAGACAGCATCCCATTAAATTACCTCACCCATCTTAATTTGGCCTTTGCCAATCCGGGCCCGAATGGTAAGCTTAAACTTAATCATGAAGAGAATCTGGGCAGGGTTGTGGAAAGGGCACACCAAGCACGCGTAAAGGTCTTTCTCTCCATTGCTGGAGGCGGTATCGATCAAGAACGCGCCCAATATTGGCTCAAGGTCCTTCAGCCCGAGAATCGAAAAATCTTTATTAAGGAAATCTTGGATTTCATCGTAAAACACGGCTTGGATGGTATAGATGTAGATATTGAGAATAACCTTTTGCCTACGATTACAAATCTTTACACCCCTTTTGTGGTTGAATTAAAAACCGCATTACATACGGCTGGCAAGGGCATTTCTACGGCACTAAACGTTTCCGGGCTACACCATGCCATTACCCAAGAAGCATTGGAGGCCTATGATTTTATAAACATTATGGTATACGACAAAACAGGGCCTTGGCGCCCGGAAATCCCCGGTCCAAATGCCCCCTTTTCCTATGCTTTGGAGGCTCTTGACTATTGGACCCAAGTACGTAAATTCCCTGCAGCGAACTTAACATTGGGAGTACCCTTTTACGGCTATAACTTTTATCCCCTTTCGGCTACCTCTATGGGTTATGGGGATATAGTGAAAATGGATCCCAAATATGCGTATGTTGACCAAGTTGGTTCACTTTTCTACAATGGCATCCCTACAATGGTCGATAAAACTGAATTGGCATTAAAATCTTTCGGGGGAATTATGATCTGGGAACTTGAACAAGATTCGAAGAACGACCTCTCCTTGTTGCGGGCAATACATCAGACCATTATGGCCAATGATTGTCATGGAACAGGCGTAACCACTTTTTTTGCCGATTTCGACTCGGATGGTTATGGCGATTTGACCAAACCGTTACAAGCGTGCAAGGCACCCAAGAATTATGTACAAAATTGTAGTGACCCCAACGATTCCAATATAAATATAACGCCTTAAGGATAGAGTCTGGAAGTCATTTCCCAACCTAAAGGGCCTTAATTATCTTCCATCTGTACTAAATTCAAACTAGGGTTTATTTCTAAAATATATATAAGTTGACGGATTTCCCATTACGAAAGATCATCCATGTAGATATGGACGCATTTTATGCCTCGGTCGAGCAATTAGATCATCCCGAACTAAAGGGCCTGCCTATCGCGGTCGGGGGCGGGGAAAAAAGAGGTGTGGTCGCGGCGGCCAGCTATGAGGCCCGAAAATTTGGGGTCCGAAGTGCAATGAGTGGCAATATTGCCAAAAAAAACTGTCCACAACTTATTTTTGTTAAGCCAAGGTTTGCACGTTACCAGGAAATCTCCTTGAAAATCAGGGATATTTTTTACGAGTTCACGGACCTTGTTGAGCCCTTATCCCTAGATGAAGCGTATTTGGACGTTACGGTTAACAAAAAAGGAAATCCTTCCGCCAGCCTGATTGCCGAGGAAATCCGTGGACGCATTTACAAGGAACTGGGACTAACCGCCTCGGCAGGAATATCGATCAACAAATTTATCGCCAAGGTTGCCAGCGATTACAACAAGCCAAATGGCCAAAAGACCGTAAATCCAGAAGATGTACTCCCATTTTTGGAAAGTTTGGATATCCGAAAATTTTATGGGGTGGGAAAAGTGACTGCTGAAAAAATGTATCTGTTGGGCATTTTTACAGGTAAAGAGCTCAAGGAAAGAAGTTTGGAATTTCTGGAAGACCATTTTGGCAAAAGCGGTAGTTTTTATTACGATGTGGTGCGGGGAATTCACAAAAGTCCCGTAAAGCCCAATAGGATTCAGAAATCGATTGCCGCTGAACACACCTTTGACGAAAATCTAAGCAGTGAGATCTTTATGCTGGAGCGTTTGGAACATATTGCCAAGGAGGTGGGGAAACGATTAAAAAAATCGGGGTTGGCGGGCAAAACCATAACCTTAAAAATAAAATACAGCGATTTCACCCTACAGACCCGGAGCAAAACCCTGCCCTATTTTGTCGCAGACCCATTCGTTATATTAGAAACGGTTAAGGAACTGCTCTACCAGGAAAAAATGGAAAACTCCGTTCGACTTCTAGGAATTTCCCTATCCAATTTAAATACCGAAGACAAAAAAACGGAGCTGAAGGACGCCAAGGTTTCCGTACAGATGAGGTTTGAGTTCTAAAAAATGTCCGATAAGTCTTGACGACATATCGGACATTTTGTTCAAATTTTGATTTTACTTATTTAAAAGCGGCTACTATCAATCTCGGTAACCCGTAAGGTATTTACCATTCCCTTGTCCTTTATGGGCATGGCGGCCAAGCTTATGAGCATATCGCCATTTTCTATCAAACCCTTTTCACAGGCCATCTTGTTTACATCCTCAATGGTCTCGTCCGTTGAGACAAACCTATCATAGTAAAAGGCTTGAACACCCCATAACAAATTTAACTGGGTCAAAATTCTTTTATTGGAAGTAAAGACCAAAATATGTGCACTGGGCCTCCATGCAGATATCTGGAACGCGGTATATCCACTATTGGTCAAGGTGGATATGGCCTTGGCCTTTATCTCATTAGCCATAATCGCCGCATGGTAGCAGATAGATTTGGTAATATATCGGTTGGTACGCACATGGGGGGGATCCATCGGTACTTTTATTAAACTAGAATTTTCAACGGTCCGCAGAATACTAGCCATTTTTTCAATAACCTGTACCGGATAATTTCCCACCGACGTTTCACCGGAAAGCATTACGGCATCGGCACCGTCCATAACGGAGTTGGCCACATCATTTACCTCGGCCCTTGTAGGGGTTAAACTGGTAATCATGGTCTCCATCATCTGGGTAGCAATGATTACCGGGATTCTGGCCTTTTTGGCCCTAAGAACCAATTGCTTTTGGATCAAGGGCACTTCCTGTGCAGGAACTTCTACCCCTAAATCGCCACGGGCTACCATAAGGCCATCGCAGTAAGCTACGATTTTGTCAATATTCTCGACGGCCTCGGGCTTTTCAATTTTGGCTATAATCGGGATTTTGTGATCGGAATGCTCTTTAATAAGGTTCTGTAGATCGATAAGGTCCTGGCTAAAACGCACAAAAGAAAGAGCGAGCCAATCTACCTTTTCGCCAATTGCAAAGATAGCATCCTGTATATCCTTTTTGGTAAGGGCGGGGAGGGAGATATTTGTATTGGGAAGATTCACCCCTTTTTTTGATTTTAACGGTCCCCCTTGGATTACCTTGGCTTTTACTTCGTCCTTTTTATTGGTAGAAAGCACTTCGAACATTAACTTTCCATCATCCAATAAGACCCGTTCCCCAGGATTTACATCTTTTGGAAAAGATGAATAGTTCATATACACCCTTTTGGAATTGCCTTCAAATGGCTTGCCGGTGACAAAGGTAATTTCGTCCCCTGGTGCCACTACGACTTCCTCCGCCATGACCCCGACCCTAAGTTTTGGTCCTTGCAAATCCCCTAATATGGAGGTATTTGCCCCCATTTCCGCGTTTAATTCGCGAATCATTTTGATGCGTTCGGTCACATCCTTATAATCGGCATGGGAAAAATTGATTCTAAAGACATCCACTCCGGCCTTTATCATGTCCCTAAGTACCTCTTTTGTACTGGTTGCCGGACCAAGGGTGGCTACTATCTTTGTCTTTTTGTTATATGGCATGCTGCTAAAAAATTAAGTTGTTTTTGTGTTTTAGTTTTGTTACATCTAGTGTATATGCTGTATGGATTTTGGGAATCTTGAAAAGTTTTTTTACCAATTGTTCCTCCAAATCGTTGTCCTCTTGCTCCAACTTTAAAATGTAATCCACTTCTTTGTGTTCCGGAATTACATAAAATGTAGTAAAGGATGGTTCTTCCCCAAACAGTCCCCCATCATCCAAACGCTCCATTTTATGGCACTTATTTGGAATCAAGGTCCAATACCTATCGTTGATCACATCCTTCCATTCAAAAACTGGAAAAGAAAAATTTTCTGATAGCTCCAAGTCCTTTCTGGTCCGTTTAAAATTACTTTTTAAGTATCCGTTTATGGCAAAAACGAGAGCATGATCTTCCAAATTGCTTCTCAGGGCGATAAACGTGAACAATTCGCCATAAAAATCATCAGAAATTTTATGTGAAGGCGCCATAAGCAATTTAAGTATGTAAATATAGGATTAATACTGTTACAAGCCTAGTTCCGTATGGGATTAAGATAATCCCAATGCCACGAAAACGTTAGAGTTTGTTGCGTGCCGGTTTAAGATTTTCCCATTTTGTCCTGTAGGGCATAAAATGCCCTTTTCGATGCCCTTTCCTCCGCTTTCTTTTTCGAAGTTGCCCTGGCTTTTGCTACTATATTTCCGCCAATAGAGAGTTTAACCGCAAAGTGCTTTATAGCATCGACCCCTGCATCCTCATAAACATCATAAAGGAAGGATTTCTTCTGCTTTTGGCACCACTCAATAATCAAACTCTTATAGCTTATGACCTTACCTTCCAGTTGTTCAATATCCACATAGGGGGCCACGACCCTTCTATTGATGAACTTCTCGCAGTATCTATAGCCCCGATCCAAATAAACGGCTCCCACCAATGCTTCAAAAACATTCCCGTGAATATTATCGCCAAAATTGGATTTTGGAATCCTACTTTCCACAAAATGGAGGAGATCTAAATCTTTGCCCAGCTCGTTAAGGTGTTTCCTGCTTACTATTTTGGAGCGCATTTTAGTGAGATAGCCCTCATCCCCTTCGGGGACTTCCAGATACAAATATTTGGAAATTATGGTTCCAAGCATGGAATCACCAAGGAATTCCAATCGTTCGTAGTTCATTGCATTGCCATCCTTGTCCTTTACGTTGGCAGATCTGTGCAAGAAAGCCTTCTTATAGATATGGAGTTTCTTCGGCTTAAATCCCAAAATTTTAGTCAGCCCCTCAAAAAATTCCCCATCCTCTTTGGCATGGGAAGTGAATATATTGGAGGGGAAATTCATGTAGTATCAGCTGATTTTTTTAAAGACCACGCAAGCGTTATGGCCTCCAAATCCGAAGGTATTGCTCAATGCAACATTAACTTCCCGCTTTTGCGCCTTGTTCAGGGTCAAATTTAATCTGGGGTCAATATTTTCGTCAACGACAGAATGGTTTATCGTAGGTGGTACCAGGCTATGTTGCATGGCCAAAATGGAGGCGATAGCTTCTATGGCCCCTGCAGCACCCAACAAATGACCGGTCATCGATTTTGTTGAATTGATATTGATGTCCGGAGCATGTTCCCCAAAGACTTGGGCAATAGCCTTCAACTCGGCAACATCCCCAAGTGGGGTGGAAGTACCGTGGGTATTGATCGCATCGACATCTTCTGGTTTAAGGCCTGCATCGCGCAGGCAGTTCTCCATCACCCTTACTACCCCGATACCATCCGGGTGAGGCGCTGTCATATGGTAGGCATCGCTAGACAATCCTCCCCCTGCTACTTCTGCGTAAATTTTGGCGCCTCTGGCCTTGGCGTGTTCATATTCTTCAAGAATAAGGGCTCCTGCACCTTCTCCCAATACAAACCCGTCGCGGGTGGCATCAAAGGGCCTGGAAGCCGTTTCGGGGCTGTCATTTCTTGTGGAAAGGGCGTGCATAGCACCAAACCCCCCCATTCCCGCAATGGTAACCGCCGCTTCACTTCCTCCGGAGACCACCACATCGCAATAACCAAGACGGATGTAGTTTAGTGCATCTATCATCGCATTTGCCGCGGATGCACAAGCTGAGACCGTGGTATAGTTTGGACCCATAAAGCCGTGCTTAATGGATATATTTCCAGGGGCGATATCCGCAATCATTTTTGGAATAAAGAAAGGGTTGAAACGAGGAGTGCCATCGCCTTGGGCAAAATTCATCACCTCGTTCTGGAAGGTTTCCAGACCGCCGATCCCCGCACCCCAAATGACTCCTACGCGAAACTTATCGACCAAATCTAGATTGATGCCAGAATCCGCAATTGCCTCATCGGAAGCAATCAGCGCATACTGGGCAAACCGGTCCAATTTCCTAGCTTCTTTCCTGTCAAAATAATTTTCAGGGTCGTAGTTCTTTAGCTCACAAGCAAACTTAACCTTAAACTTTTCGGTATCGTAATAGGTTACCGGGGCTGAACCGCTTTTACCGTTCTTAAGCCCTTCCCAATACGCATCTAGCGTATTACCTATAGGTGTAAGGGCACCCATGCCTGTAACGACAACTCGCTTTAACTGCATTGATCTAAATTTTGTTTTTTCAATCTTTTGCCCATTCTGACCAAGCTATAACGGCTTTCACATGGTTCCAAATCATGAAACCCGGGCATTGACTTCTAAGCCAAGCGTAAATTAAAAAAAATTATCCATGCGACACCATTACCGCATGGATATTTTAAAATCTTATGCAAATATCAATCGCCTACTTGGCTCCTTCGATATAACTTATCGCCTGACCTACAGTGGCAATGTTCTCTGCTTGGTCATCAGGAATCTGAATGTCGAATTCTTTCTCAAATTCCATGATCAACTCTACAGTGTCCAAGGAATCCGCCCCAAGGTCGTTGGTAAAGCTAGCTTCCGAAACAACTTCGTTCTCATCAACACCCAATTTATCAACGATGATGGCCTTTACTCTTGATGCAATGTCTGACATAATACTACTGGTTTTAAAATTTTAATTGTTGGCAAAAATAAAAAACTTTGGTTTAATAACACCTATTGTCGTTAAAATGTAGTGTAATTTAATAAATATAAATGCAAGAGTGGTAATTTAGCACCATAATAATTTCCAATTAGGAAAAGAAAATAGGATAAAGAGACTATTAAAAACCGTATTTAGGATGATGTACTTTTTGTTTTGTGCCATCACCCTGAGGGCGGGCAAATGAAATTGCGCCTTTGTCAATATACGAAATTTAATACCCCCGACCTCTCAATTCAATTTTCTTTCGCTTTTTTTAAAAAGAAATAAATCTTGTGAACAAAAAACGCATCGTCTTATTCGCCTCGGGATCGGGATCCAATGTAGAAAATATTGTCCGTTATTTTCAGGATAGTGACAATATCCAAATTGTTTGCGTTCTAAGCAATAAGAGAGAAGCCTTTGTATTTGACAGATGTGATCTTTTAAATATTAATGCGATATATTTTAACAAGACGGCCTTTTACAAAACGGACTGCGTTTTGGAAATCCTAAAATCGATGTCGCCCGATTTGATCGTTCTGGCCGGATTCCTATGGAAAATGCCAATCAACATAACCAATAACTTCCCGAACAAGATCATTAACATACATCCTGCCCTTTTGCCCAAATATGGCGGCAAAGGCATGTACGGCATGGCGGTTCACCGGGCGGTAAAAGAAAATGGAGATCGGGAATCGGGGATAACCATTCATTATGTAAACGAAAATTATGATGAAGGGGCCATTATCCACCAAGCCAAGACGCCCGTACTGCCAAGTGACACTCCAGAGACTATAGCCGAGAAAGTCCATAAATTGGAATACGAGCATTTTCCAAAAACCATAGCCCAATTGTTGCATGAATGATTCACAAGTACATATATATACGGATGGGGCCGCAAGTGGCAATCCCGGTCCTGGCGGATATGGCATTGTAATGGAGTGGGTCGGCAAACCCTACAGAAAAGAATTCTCCCAAGGCTTTAAGCACACCACCAATAACCGTATGGAACTGCTGGCGGTCATCGAAGCCCTAAAAAGGCTCAAGAAGGATGGCGTTTCCGTAACCGTTTTTACCGACTCAAAATACGTAGTGGATGCCGTGGAGAAAAAATGGCTAGATCGTTGGGAAAGGACAAATTTTAAGGACAAAAAAAATGTGGACCTGTGGAAACTCTTTCTTATAGAGTATAGAAAACACCGGGTCTCGTTTAAATGGATCAAAGGTCATAATGACCACCCCCAAAATGAAAGATGCGATGCATTGGCCGTAGCCGCCTCCAAAAAAAAGGGACTGCCCGAGGATTCAGGGTTTATACAACCGCAATAACCAATCGATTATCGATCCATTGCGTTTAACCTGACATATGCGAAAATCGACTTCTTTAATTCCCGCAGGCCCAGTTTAAGGGACTCAAGCTTTTTGGCCATAGTTTTATGTCTCGCCCTATACTCATCGTCGTGGACATCCTGTTTTAAATCCAATAATTTGGAGAGGTAGGCATCATGGGATTTAAGACCCAAAACCAATTCCTTGGATAATTTTTCGAGCATGTCGTCCACATTTCTATACAGATCTTTGCGCTCCTGGCTCTCGTAGGTTGTGCTGCCTATTTTGCTCTTTACCAGGTCGTTTATAAAAGTAAGTTCATCCATATAAAATTGGATTTCCTCAATCCACTTCCTTGTTTCCCCATGGAGCGTCCCCAAGCTGGGCTCCAGAATTTGTTTAGTTTTTGTTTCCATTGCGCTTTGCGATTAAATGACGGAACAAATTTAAATGGTCCTGTAAACTTCCTCTACTACTTAAGTAGCAGAAAGATAAAATTTGATACAATCAACTTTCTAAATTGGCACTACAAAATCGTATATTTGCACCAAATTTTTATACATGGGCAAACTTTTGATCGTTGGTACGGTCGCCTTCGATGCCATAGAGACCCCTTTTGGGAAAACCGACAAGATTCTGGGCGGGGCCGCAACCTTCATAGGTCTGGCCGCCTCGCAGTTCAACGTTGATTGTGCAATCGTCTCCGTAGTAGGTGAAGACTTTCCACAAAAATATCTGGATCTGTTTAGCCAAAAAAATATAGACATTTCTTCTTTAAAGCTCGTAAAGGGAGGCAAGACCTTTTATTGGAGCGGTAAGTACCACAACGACCTCAATGTAAGGGACACTTTGGTCACAGAACTTAACGTTCTAGCCGATTTTAACCCTATTGTCCCAGAAAACTTTAAGGATGCCGATGTCGTAATGTTGGGGAATCTTCACCCAAACATTCAATTGAGTGTAATTAATCAGATGAAGGAACGACCAAAGCTTATAGTTTTGGATACCATGAACTACTGGATGGATCATACGCTAGATGAGCTGATGACCGTTATTGGAAAAATAGATGTCATAGCGATCAATGATGAAGAGGCTAGGCAATTGACCAAGGAATATTCCTTGGTGAAGGCTGCGGCCAGGATTCAAGAAATGGGTCCCCGATATGTGGTTATAAAAAAAGGGGAGCACGGTGCCCTGTTGTTCCACAAGAGCAAGGTGTTTTTTGCGCCTGCCCTTCCTTTGGACGAAGTTTTTGACCCAACCGGGGCAGGCGATACCTTTGCTGGTGGCTTTGCGGGATATCTGGCAGAAACTGAAAATATATCGTTCAATAATTTAAAAAGAGCGGTAATCCATGGGTCTAATTTGGCCTCATTTTGTGTGGAACGTTTCGGTACGGAACGAATACAACAACTGGACAGGGTGGAAGTTGACCAACGTATGGATCGGTTTAAGGAACTGACCAAATTTGATATAAAGTTAAAGTAAACAACTGCCCTGACCTTTCGGGGCATTTTTAATTATCGCTATGAGTGACGCCATTAAACATGAATGCGGAATTTCTTTGATCCGGTTGTTAAAACCTTTGGAATATTACAAGGAAAAATACGGCACCGCTTTTTACGGGGTAAATAAAATGTACCTAATGATGGAAAAGCAGCATAACCGAGGTCAGGACGGTGCAGGCTTTGCTAGCATTAAACTGGATATGACCCCCGGGGAGCGCTTTATGAGCAGGGTTCGGTCCATTGACAAGCAGCCCATACAGGACATTTTTGCCCAGATAAACGACAAGATAAACACCCGTTTTCTGGAACATCCGGAATATAAGGATGATGTGGCCCTGCAAAAGAAGAATATGCCTTATTTGGGCGAAGTTCTTCTGGGACATGTTCGCTATGGCACCTATGGGAAGAACAGCATAGAAAATGTTCATCCCTTTCTACGACAAAATAACTGGATGCATAGAAACCTCATTGTGGCAGGTAATTTTAACATGACCAACAATGACGAATTGTTTGACAATCTAGTGCAATTGGGACAACATCCCAAGGAAATGGCCGACACGGTGACCGTAATGGAAAAAATCGGTCATTTTTTGGACGATGCCGTTGCTAAGTTATATAAGGAGATCAAAAAAGAAGGATACAACAAAAGAGAGGCGTCTCCCTTGATAGCGGAGCGCCTTAACGTTGCCAAGATCTTAAGAAGGGCCGCCAAAAATTTTGATGGTGGTTATGCCATGGCCGGACTTCTGGGACACGGGGATGCCTTTGTGCTCAGAGATCCCGGGGGAATACGCCCCGTCTATTATTATCAGGATGATGAGGTAGTCGTTGTCGCTTCGGAACGGCCGGCCATACAGACCGTATTTAACGTGCCGTTCGAATCGGTCCAGGAACTAGATCCGGGCAAGGCAATCATTATTGAAAAAAATGGAGAGGTCGCGCTAAAGAAAATCGTGCCAGCAACGGAACGCAAGGCATGTTCTTTTGAACGTATTTATTTTTCAAGGGGAAGCGATAAGGAGATTTACCAAGAACGGAAGGAGCTGGGAAGATTACTTTTCCCACAGATTTTGGATTCCATAGACAGTGATATAAAGAATACGGTCTTCTCCTATATCCCAAATACAGCTGAAACTTCCTTCTTTGGAATGGTGATCGCGGCCCAGAACTACATGAACAAAAGGAAAGAGGAACAGATCCTTTCCATTGGACGAAAAATTACAAGCGAGGAACTTCACGAGATTTTAGAGGTACGCCCCCGTATAGAAAAGGTAGCCATTAAGGATGCCAAGCTCCGCACCTTTATTACCCAGGACAGCAGTCGGGACGACCTTGTGGCCCACGTTTATGACATCTCTTACGGATCGGTGAAAAAAAATGATAACCTGGTCATTATAGACGACAGTATTGTTAGAGGTACCACACTGAAAAAAAGTATCCTTAAAATCCTAGATCGACTGTTGCCGAAAAAAATAGTCGTTGTGTCTTCCGCACCCCAGATAAGGTATCCCGATTGTTACGGTATTGACATGGCCAAATTGGAAGACTTTGTAGCCTTTAAGGCAGCATTGGAGCTCCATAAGGAAAGAAATACCATGTCCCTTGTGGACAACATTTATAACAAGTGCCTGGAACAGGTAAACTCCCATGACAGGGACGTGATAAACTATGTAAAGGAGTTCTATGCCCCTTTTACCGACCAGGAAATTTCCAAAAAAATCGGGGAGTTATTGAGTCCATCGGATATCCAAGCGGAAGTTATAATTATCTACCAAACCGTAGAAAACCTGCATCAGGCCTGTCCCAAAAACCTAGGGGATTGGTATTTCACCGGAGACTATCCCACCCCAGGCGGTAACCGGGTCGTCAACAAGGCATTTATCAATTTTTACGAAGGCAAGAACGAACGGGCATATTGAGTTCGTTAACATTTTGATCGATGAAATGCATTGTTTTGTGCATTTCATCGATCATCCTAGTATTTCAACGGGTTTATAGCCGAACTGGGAGGGCGCCAAACTACTTTAGCCTTGCCATAGCATAAGTAGGTTAAGTTCATGGTAAGATTTGGGGCAAAAAAGGTGGAGACTTCTCCACCTTTTTTATTTGGCACCAATGATCAACAGCTCTTCATACCCATCCGCCCATAGACTGGGCCACAAATTAAAAATACCTTTCAACGCAATATTGAGGAGTTTAGCCAATATATTGTTATAGTGCGGTTGTCCCCTGCTATATTTGGAAGACCATAGCATAAGTAGGTTAAGTTCATGGTAAGATTTGGGGAAAAAAGGCGGACACTAGTCCGCCTTTTTTATTGCTGATAATCAATTGTTTACGCGCTGTTTTCCGTACTCTATACGGAAGTTTAATCGAATCATTTCTTGATATTCCTATAAAATTTCAGAAAAATCCTTTGTTATTTAGCGCAATACCAGTAATTTAGCATTGCCATAGCATAAGTAGGTTAAGTTTATGGTAAGATTTGGGACGAAAAGAGCGGGGGCTTCCCCGCTCTTTTCTATTTGGAGCCAATTTTAGGATTGGCCATAAAAAAACCATCCCGCCAAGTGCGGGATGGTTTTTTACGGTTTTACGTGTTATCGTTTATTTATGGGCAATATAAAGCGCTTCCACCTTTTTCCAATTGATTACATTAAAAAATGCCCCTATATAATCTGGCCTTCTGTTTTGATAGTTAAGATAATAGGCGTGTTCCCACACATCCAGACCTAAAATAGGAAAACCATTGCAACCCGAATTTGGCATTAAAGGGTTATCTTGGTTCGGAGTAGAGCAAATTTCCAATTTACCGCCCTTGTTAACACAAAGCCAAGCCCAACCCGAGCCAAAACGCGTTCCTGCAGCCTTGGTAAATTCTTCCTTAAAACCATCGAAAGAGCCAAAAGCCGATTTAATGGCCTGGGCAACTTCGCCGGTCGGAGCTCCGCCGCCATTTGGGGACATCACTTCCCAAAACAAGGAGTGATTATAAAATCCGCCGCCGTTGTTACGGACCGCGCCGTTGGACATATCCAGATTTTTTAGAATGTCCTCTATGGATTTATTGGCCAAATTTGTTCCTTCTATGGCTTTGTTAAGATTGTTGGTATAACCGGCATGGTGCTTATCATGGTGAATTTCCATGGTTCTCGCATCAATATGGGGTTCCAATGCATCAAATGCATAAGGTAATTTTGGTAGTTCAAAAGACATAATGGTGTTTTTTTAAGTTAATGAATACTTTATTTTCCTTCCATATTTCCATTTGGAAGGAGCATGATTTCAAAATTACGGCTTTAAAGAAGAAATTACCATAATTATTTGTTAAGAACTAGGCTGGTCTCTTTCAAATAACACCACAGGAATTTTAGGGAAGTTTATGCGTAGTGAGTTATAATCCTTATTTTGCAAGAAAAACAAGTGCAAGAGGCTCCCTACAAAATATATAGTGCTTCTGCGGGTTCTGGCAAGACCTATACGCTGGCCAAGGCCTACCTGAAAATTGTACTTTCATACCCGTCCCACAGCTTTAGGCAAATCTTGGCCATCACCTTTACAAACAAGGCGGTCAACGAAATGAAACAACGCATCCTGAGCAGTCTATTTGATTTTGCACAATTGGACGATAAGGTTGCACCCCCCCAAATGTTCATTGACCTATTGGAAGAACTCCAAATTGATCGGGCAACACTTCAAAAACGCGCCAAACGCACTCTAAAGGAAATACTTCACAACTACGCCTTCTTTGATGTTTCTACCATTGACAAGTTTACCCATAGGTTGATCCGGACTTTTGCAAAAGACCTAAAACTACCTCAAAACTTTGAAGTGGTACTAGATACCGACCTTTTGCTTTCAGAAGCCGTGGCCAAACTTCTCAATAAGGCGGGAACCGATAATGAACTCACCAAGGTACTCATAGATTTTGCCCTGGAAAAAGCGGATGAAGACAAAAGTTGGGACTTGTCCGTTGATCTCAACAAGATAGGCAAATTGTTGTTCGACGAAACCCATTCCTCCCATTTAAAGAAATTGGTCGATAAGGATATGCAAAGCTTTTTGGAACTGAAAAAAAAGCTAAAGCAACGGGTAGGGACGCAAGAACGCAAATTGGTAGACCATGCTTCCCGAGCATTAAAGTTAATGGATGCCAATGGCCTTGTGGTGGGGGATTTCAAAGCTGGGTATTTCCCAAAGTTTATGACCAAAATATCACAGGCCGATTTCAATATCGATTTCAATGCAGGCTGGAAACAAAACTTTGAATCGGAGCCCCTTTATACCAAAACTTGCCCCCAAGCTACCAAGGACATTCTGAATAGCCTTCATCCCCAGTTTACAGTTCTGTTTAGCGAAATAAAGGAAGATTTCCATTCGCTTTTGTTTCTGACAAACGCTTATAAGAACATTGTGCCCCTCACGGTACTCAATGCCATTCAACAAGAAGTAAGGTCCTTGGAACTCGAAAGGGACCAATTGCCCATTTCCTCTTTTAATTCTCTTATTTCCAACGAGATAAAAGATCAACCCGCCCCTTTTATTTATGAGCGTCTAGGAGAAAAATACCGGCACTTCTTTATTGATGAATTTCAGGACACTTCGGAAATGCAATGGTGCAATCTGATCCCGCTTGTATCCAATGCCCTCGAGAGTGAAGACGAGCTTGGAAAAATAGGTTCCCTTCTTCTCGTAGGGGATGCCAAGCAGGCCATTTACCGTTGGAGGGGAGGGAAGGCCGAACAATTTCTTGATCTTATCAATCAAAATAAAAACCCTTTTGTACTATCCCCCGAAATCGCAAATCTTCCCGCCAACTATCGCAGTAATGAGGAGATCATAAAATTCAATAATGATTTCTTTTCCAAGACCAGTCCGTTTCTCAACAATGGCGCTTACCAGAAATTGTTTGTAGACGGAAACCAACAGGAGTTTAACACCAAAAAAGGAGGTTTGGTACGGTTGGATTTCATTTCACCCGAGACTAGCGCGGATGAGGATGAAATGTACGGCTCGAAGGTCTTGGAAACTATTCGGGAAATATTGGCCAAGAACTATTCCCTTAACGATATCTGTATTCTTACCAGGAAGAAAAAGCAAGGTATATTTTTGGCCGATTTTCTAATGCAATATGGTATTCCTATAATTTCTTCCGAAACTTTATTGCTTAACAGTAGTGTAAAAGTCAGGTTCCTTATTCACCTTTTGCAGTTGTCTATTCAGCCCCGAAACAAGGAAATCTCTTATGAACTGCTTTACTATTTATCAGATAAAACTGAAGGAAGACATAGTTTTATCCTTGATAATCTTGATCAACCAGAAAATTTATTGCGCACCGAGTACGGTTTTTACTTGGAGCGGATGTTGGAGTTGACTGTATATGACGGATTTGAATATGCAATCAAACAGTTCAATTTAGCGGAAGGATCGGACGCCTATCTTGTCTACTTAATGGATGTGGTTTGGGAGCTGGAACAAAAGGAAGGGGTAAGCCCTAATACCTTTTTGGCCCATTGGGAAAAGAAAAAGGACAAACTGGGCATCGTGGCACCGGAAAACCTGGATGCCGTTCGGATTATGACCATCCATAAATCCAAGGGGCTGGAATTTCCCTTTGTGATCTTTCCTTTCGCCAACAGCAATATCTATGAGGAGATAGAACCCAAACTATGGCTGCCCGTAAACAAAAAGGAATTCAATGATTTTGAGGAACTTCTCATTAGTAAAAAGCAAGAAGTACTTAAATATAGCGAGATAGGGGAACAATTATATAATGAAGAGCAACATAAATTGGAGCTGGATGCCTTTAATCTATTATATGTAGCCTTAACTAGGGCCATTAAGGCTTTGTTCGTGGTTTCCAAAAAAGACCTGACCTCAAAGGAGCAGCACAGGACCGATTATTATTCCGGCCTGTTTATCGACTATTTAAAAGGGAAAGGATTGTGGGATGTCGATCAATCTTCCTATACGTTCGGAGAATTGGCCAATTGTGGAGGTAAACCGGAACGGCCCAGCCCTAATGAAGACATTCCTTATCAATATTCCTACAAAGAAAGACCCCAGTTCAGAATTTTGACCAAGGCGGGGATGCTTTGGGATACCCAAAGGGAGGATGCAATGGCCAGGGGAACCCTTATACATTATATATTAGGGCAAGTTGAAACTGAAAAAGATTTGGATAAGGCCCTGGTAAAAGCCGTCCGCAATGGAGACATTGCCGAAAATGAAATCGATGGGATACGGATCAAGATTCATGAAGTCATAAGGCACCCCCTGCTATATTCATATTATTCGGAAGGCAATACGGTACTCAATGAAAAGGAAATTTTGATCAAGGATGGAACTATACTTCGTCCAGATCGCATAGTTTTGTATGGGAATACGGCAGTAATCCTGGATTACAAAACTGGAGGGGAGAAAGCAGCCCATCGGGAACAGTTGATTGCCTATGCCGATGCGCTACAGGAAATGGGCCATCTGGTACAGTATAAAATAATTGTTTATCTTGAGGGGAACGTCAATCCCGTTTTTGTTTAACTACGCCCCGTAATTTGAAGGATCTCAAACCATACGTAAAAGCTTAATAAAAATACCATGTACGGAAAAATAAAAGAATTTCTACAAACGGAACTCAATGAAATAAGAGAAGCAGGCCTATACAAGGAGGAACGAATCATAGTTTCCCCCCAGGATGTCGTGATTAAACTATCCACAGGACAAGAGGTCATTAATTTCTGCGCCAATAATTATTTGGGGCTTTCTTCCCATCCAGACGTAATACAAGCCGCCAAGGACACGTTGGAATCCCATGGTTTCGGTATGTCGTCCGTACGCTTTATTTGTGGCACCCAGGATATACATAAGGAACTGGAGCATAAAATTGCGGAATTCTATGGCACGGACGATACCATCCTCTACGCGGCAGCATTTGATGCCAATGGAGGAATCTTTGAACCCTTACTAACGGACGAAGATGCCATTATATCCGATTCACTAAACCATGCATCCATTATAGACGGGGTTCGCCTTTGTAAAGCCAAACGGTACCGATATGCCAATAGTGACATGGGAGATCTTGAAAAACAACTGATTCAGGCCAATAAGGATAATTCCAGGTTCAAGATCATTGTTACCGATGGCGTATTCTCCATGGATGGACTTTTGGCACCACTTGACCACATTTGTGATCTGGCGGACAAGTACGACGCCCTGGTTATGGTCGATGAATGTCATGCGGCAGGCTTTATAGGTGCTACGGGACGTGGTACCCTGGAAGCCAAAAATGTTTTGGATAGGGTAGATTTAATTACAGGGACCTTGGGCAAAGCACTGGGTGGGGCCATGGGGGGATATACCACCGGAAGAAAAGAAATCGTGGAAATACTTAGACAGCGCTCACGGCCCTATCTCTTTTCCAATTCTTTGGCACCCGCCATCGTAGGGGCCTCCCTAAAGGTTTTTGAAATTTTGGAAAAAGATACTTCCCTTCGGGACAAATTGGAAAGGAATGTCCAATATTTTAAAAAAGGAATCAAAAATGCCGGTTTTGACATTATAGAAGGCGATTCGGCCATTGTGCCCATAATGTTATACGACGCTAAATTGGCTCAAAAAATGGCATCTATGTTAATAGAAAGAGGGATATATGTGATAGGCTTCTTCTTCCCTGTTGTGCCAAAAGGACGGGCAAGAATAAGGGTACAGCTCTCCGCAGCACACGAAACAAGGCATTTGGACGATGCTATCCGTTCATTTATCGACGTTGGGAAAGCGCTAAATATCATTTAAATTTGTTTTTTTTTAACGAATTACATCAAAAAATCGAAAATTGATTTTGTTAATAATATTTAACAACTTACATTTGCCCATAATAAACACTTAAACTTAAAATATTGAACATGAAACATCTTAGCAAATTATTGGTTGTCTCCCTACTTGTTGTAGGTATGAACAGCATACAAGCGCAAGACGAGAACAACCCATGGTTGGTTGGTTTTGGAGTGAACGCGGTGGACGTGTATCCTACAGGTGCCGATAGGCCCTATGCAAGTTCATTTGGCGACGAATACTTCAACGCCAGCGATCACTGGAACATCCTCCCTTCCATTTCCTACATTTCCGTTGCTAAATATTTGAGCAGTGGATTTTCCGCAGGAGTTAAGGGATCGTTGAACCGCATTGATAAAATGGGAGACATGAGCGTTGATGATTATTCTTACTACGCTTTGGATGGTACCATTAAATATGCATTTATTAATAATCCAGACTCTTGGATAGAGCCCTTCGTAGAAATTGGGGGTGGCTATACTTGGGTTAATGAAATCGGCGCCGGAACCATTAATGGTGGTGTTGGTCTTAATTTCTGGTTTACCGAGAATATCGGTCTTACACTTCAATCAACCTACAAACATGCATTTGAGGATTATGGGACTCCACACTTTCAACATTTAGCTGGTTTGGCCATTAAATTTGGTGGAACCGATACTGATGGTGACGGAATCTATGACAAGGATGATGCTTGTCCAGAGGTAGCTGGTTTAGCAATCTTCAACGGTTGTCCAGATTCTGATGGCGATGGTATCCCCGATAAAGATGATGCTTGTCCCAACGAAGCTGGTTCTAAAGAATTGAACGGTTGTCCAGACGCCGATGGCGATGGTATCGCCGATAAAGACGATGCATGTCCTAACGAAGCTGGTCCTGCTGAATTGCAAGGATGCCCAGATAGGGATGGTGATGGTATCGCCGATAAGGACGATGCTTGTCCAGACGAAGCTGGTCCTGCCTCTCTACAAGGATGCCCAGATAGGGATGGTGATGGTGTATCTGATAAAGATGATGCTTGTCCAGACGAACCCGGTACTATTGCCAACAAAGGTTGTCCAGAAGTTACCGAAGAAATTCGTCAACAATTGAATGCTTTCGCCAAGGTTATCTTGTTCGATACTGGTAAATCTACCATCAAAAAGGAATCTGATCAGACTTTGAACGATATCGCTTCAATTATGCAAAAATTCCCTAACGCTAAGTTTACTATAGAGGGACATACCGACAGTACCGGTAGTGCTAAATTGAACAAAACTCTTTCAGAATCCAGAGCACTTGCAGTAAAAGAATACCTAATCAGTAAAGGTGTTAATGAGTTCAGGGTGTCAGCAATTGGATATGGTTCTGAGCGTCCTATTGCCTCTAACAACACTAAAGCTGGTAGAGCAGAGAACAGAAGGGTTGAAATAAGCCTTACAAAAGGAGAATAAGCTTTGAAGAAAAATCTCCGAACCTAATTTTAAAAAAAACGCCTCGAATTATCGAGGCGTTTTTCTTTTTATACCTTTTAGCTAATGCAAAAGGATACGTAAGGAAATTGTAGATTTTGTTGCTGGCCTGGATACCAAAATCATTACATGGCCTTAACTACTGAATTACTACTTAATCCTTTAGCGTCGGTAGGATGACTCAAACAATGTATTGGATTATGCGTCACTTTTAGATTAACTTTACATGGAGATACTAAAACTATCTTAGACAACAAGAATTTCAAATAGACATTACAAAAACATCCTATGCTTCGATGACCACCTTTCTTGAAGAAATTGCTGCAAAGACAGTAACGGACGAAAAATCTTTGGCGAACACCGTTTATATACTTCCAAGCAAACGGGCAGGAGCGTTTCTTAGAAAACACATTTCCAATTCTCTTGGCAAAACAAGCTTCGCCCCCACCATCTATAGCATTGAATCCTTTGTGGAAAAGATATCAGGACTTTCCTTTGCCACGACCACCCATCAACTATTTGAACTTTATAAAGCCTATTTACAGACCTTTCCAGGCGAAAAGGATGATTTTTACACCTTTACAAAATGGGCACAAACCATTCTGCAGGACTTCAATGAGCTAGACCGCTACCTTGTAGATTCCAAAAAAATCTTCCCGCACCTTTCAGCTCTTCAAGAGATAAATCACTGGTATCTCCAAAACAAGAAAACCAAAATGATCGAGGATTACATCCAGTTTTGGGAGAACCTCGAACCCCTATATCACACCTTTAACCAACGTTTATTGGATTCGGGTATGGGCCACCAAGGACTGGTCTATCGCCAGGCTTGTAATCAATTGCATTCCTACCTTTCTGGCAATCCGGACAAAATCCATGTTTTTGCAGGGTTTAATGCCCTAAATAAAGCAGAATCACAGATAATCCAAACAATTTTATCGCATTCCAATGCTGAGATATTTTGGGATAGCGATCCTTACTTTATAGATGACCCTATACATGATGCCGGTTATTTCATTAGACAACACCTAAAATTATGGCCCCATTTACAGGCAAAGCCCATAAAAGGAATAGCGGACAACTTTAAAGGGAATAAGAAAATAAAAATTATCGGTGTCCCCAAAAACATTGCACAAGTGAAATATGTTGGGCATCTATTAAAAGAGCTACATCACGGAAACAGCATACGGAACACTGCAGTAGTCCTGGGTAGCGAAGACCTTCTTAATCCCTTGCTAAATGCAATTCCAGAAGAAATAGGCCCTATCAATATTACGATGGGCTACCCATTAAACAAAACATCCATATCCAGCCTGTTTTCGCATTATTTCGAACTACATATCAATCAAAACCCAGACGGTTGGTTTTATAAAAATATATTGGACTTTTTGTCCCATCCGTATGTCCACATTCTACTTACCAAGCACAACTTCAATCTGGCCACAAAATTAACCGAAGAAATAAAAGCAAAAAATCTGACTTTTTTAACCCCGTCCAAGTTAAAACAATTGGTCAAAGCCGCATTCCCCCTACCTGAATACCTTTTTGCCGAAATAACCGTTACGCCCAAACAATTTTTGGAAAATTCACTCGAAATCATTAGCAACCTAAAGGAAATCTTCCAAGTTTCCAAGGACTCTTTAGGTCTCGAGTATCTATATCATTATCATACGCTGTTTAACCAACTCATAGACCACCTGGGGAAATACCCTTTTATCAATGATTTAAAATCCCTTTATGGCCTGTATAATGAACTTTTAAGGACGGAAACTTTGGATTTTGAAGGAGAACCTTTACAAGGTATCCAAATTATGGGTATGCTGGAAAGTCGAAATCTCGATTTTGAGACCGTCATAATTACCTCTGTCAACGAAGGAATCCTTCCTTCCGGGAAATCCAATAATTCCTTTATTCCTTTCGATGTCAAGCAAAGTTTCGGTCTACCCACTTATAAGGAAAAGGATGCCGTTTATACTTATCATTTCTATCGCTTGCTACAAAGGGCGAAAAGCATCTACATTCTTTACAACACGGAGCCCGATGTTCTGGAAGGCGGAGAAAAAAGTAGGTTGATTATGCAGCTGTTGACCGATGGGATAAAAGCAGAAGAAATTATCGAGGTAATTGCGTCTCCAGAGATACCTTCAAGTACAAAAACTGTAGCCTCCGTTGCCAAGGATGAAAACCTGATGGAAGCAATAAAAAAGTTAGCGGGAAAAGGATTTTCACCATCTTCGCTAACAAATTATATTAGGAATCCCATGGACTTCTACAAGCAAGGCATCCTTAAAATCGACGATGTACCAGAAGTAGAGGAATCTGTAGCATCTAACACCTTCGGCACCATAGTACACGATACACTTGAAGATCTGTACCTGCCCTTGGTGGGTACTTATTTGAACGGGAAAACACTTAATGCTTTAATACCTAAAATTAAGGGTTCAGTCCAGTCCAACTTTGCGAAAAATTATTCGGAAGGAGATATTTCAAGGGGCAAAAACCTTATTGCATTCCATGTTATCAGGCGGTACATTGAGAACTTCATACAAATGGAACTAGAAATGTCCAAGTCCCAACAAATAAAATTGATCGCGTTGGAACAGACCATGGAAATGCCCTTAAACATACCTGCCTTGGGCTTTCCCGTCATCCTAAGGGGCAAGCTGGACCGGGTTGATGAAGTAGACGGACAGCTTCGCATAATCGATTACAAGACCGGCAAAGTCAACAAATCTGAGGTGGAAATAGCGGATTGGGAAGAAATTATTACCAATTACGACCGTTCCAAAGCATTCCAATTGTTGTCCTATGCCTTATTATACCAAAGCCAACACCCCAATGGCACCTTGGAGGCAGGAATCATATCGTTCAAGAATTTAAATTCTGGCACCCTTAGTTTTGCCACCAAGGAAAAGGGAAGCTCTGTCAAGAATACCGCAATTTCCCAACAAACCTTGGCCACTTTTGAAACTTACTTGGGAAAATTGATCGTTGACATTTGCAACCCCTCACTCCCTTTCACGGAAAAGCCCGTTTAACCCTTCCTAAACAAAGCCAGCCTAGAAATTATTAAAATCTCCCGCCATACAATTACTTTAACTAACCTACCAAGTTCTTTTGCTCAATATTTTATCGAGGTTTTCCTTGCTCATAGATCCGAGCTCCGGATGTTTATCGAGCCATTTTAGGAAATCCCCCTTGATCTGCTCCGTCCACTGGCTGTCGATCTCCCCGGTGGAATACCGACGTGATTTGACCATTTCAAATCCAAACTGATCCTTGAGACCTACAAACTCGGCCGTACTTACTACCTCATCCGCCAAATGGGCCGGAACAAAGAGCACTCCTTCCCGCTTTGCAATGACGAGATCCCCCGGCAGAACGATTGCTTCTCCCAACCGAATCGGTGTATTTAGCCCCATTAGCACCATTTCTTCCAAAAATGAGGGATGGAAATCCCGGACAAAGGCATTGAATCCTTCCATCCCGCTTATCGACTCCAAATCACGGGCACTCCCATTAAAAACAACACCATTACCTGATTTTTCATAAATTGAGGTTGCCAGTGTTGCACCCATCAATGTCCCAGCCTTGATCTTCCCGTAACCGTCGGCCACGTAAACATCTCCCTTGGAGAGCATTTCTATGGGCCAAGAATTTGTATTGCCCTTTCGGCCTTGGGAACTGATCCCCCTCGCCTTAATGTTCTTCTCCACATCGGGCCTACTCGGCATGTACATGGCCGTAAGGGCGCGGCCGACCACCGGTACGTCCTGATTTACCATTTTCCAGTTCCCCTCGAATTGATTGGTGTATCCCTCGTTCTTCAAAACGGTCCATGCATCGTCTATACCTATCTTTTTGGCCCGTTCCAATAGGCCATCCGGTATCTTGGGACGGCCATCGGGAAATCTTTCCCCCTTCCATTCCGAGGTCAGAAAAATCAGTTCCTCTTTGGGAATGGTTTGGGCAAATATTGAGGTTCCATAGCATAAAACCATGATAAAGGATAATAAAAATGTATTGACAAACTTCATTTGTTATATTTTAAATTTATAAAAGTTACCCAACGTTTCTTTAAAAGCATACTATACATAAACACTCATTTTTTTCCATTTTTCATCCTTTTGGTAATTGATCAGATTTACTCATATTTGGAACTTGACAAGTTCCTCCTTGATTCTTTTGGCTACCACCTTGTCCTGCCCTGGCAACATCATCCATGGCGAAACGGTAATGGAATCCTTTCCACCACCATAGGCCACTATGGAGGGGTTTCCATTGTTCAAAGCCTCCAACATTCCATCTCCCGTAAGATTTATTCTTGTGATGTCCCATGATATCCTAAGGGTAGGGGTATGATCGGCTATGGGTGGAACATAGGATTCCGTCCGGACCCCATTTACGGATGCTGCTGCATCCGCTATTAGTCGGACGCGAGCCTCCCATTCTTTCCATTCCTGGTCATGGTCTTGCCGAAGATAGTGCTCCAAGGCAACGTACATCCCAAAAATTTCTTCTTTGTTCACCTTCATTCCACGGCCTACATTAAACCCCCGTGGAGGCGCACTTAACCGAGCGGCCGCGATAATATCTTTCTTGCCCATCAATATACCGGCACTTTGGGGACCTCGTATCGCTTTTCCACCTGAAAGGGCCACAAAGCTATAGCCCATATCGTTGAATTTCCAAATGTTTTCAACAGGTGGTATATTTGCTGCTATATCTATGGTTGCCGGCAGATTGTGTTTCTTGGCCAATGCGATCCAACCCTCGTAATTTATTTGTCCTTGAAGTAGGGCGCTCCCCAAAAAATGCATGGACGCGGTCCTTTCGTTCATGGCCCGGTCCACGTCTTCGGGAGTCTCCACGTAGACCAATTTTACCCCGCAATTCAGCAAGGCGTGGTTGTAATGGATCTTATGGGAACTCTGGATTATTACCTCAGATTTCATTCCAGAACCTTCCAGGTGCGGAAGGCGTTGCACTTTCTCCAAATCCATGCCCGTAAGAATACCAGCCATACCCAAGGTCAGGGCCGAGAAAGCCCCGGACGTTACCGTAGCGGCCTCCGCGTGGGTCATTTCGGCAATCTTCTCCCCAACCTTGTCCTGCAGCTCGTCCAACATACAGAACTCTTTGGAAGTATCCTTTATGGTATCCAAAACATAATCGTGCATCAGGGAACCGCTCATGGCGGTTATGGTTCCCCTTGCATTGATAAAGGTACGCAAGCCGAGCTCCTTAAACAGATTGCGCTTAGCCCCTTTTATAATCCCGGATGCAGATACAACTGAACCTGGGGGTGCTACGCTGCCCATGACTCCATAGGTTACGGGCATTGCCGCAAGGCCTTTTATAATGTCCCTTCGTTTCATTAGACTAAAACTTTTATACCATTTACCTTCCCAATACGATCGGATCGGCTATCCCATTGAGGTCGTATACGATCTTTCCATCGCGAACGGTCATCTCACATTCCAGTTTCTCTAGACCTTCTTGCCTGTACCCGGTGTAATCGAAGAAACCGAAATTTCCTTTGCGCAGATTAAGCACCGCTATATCAGCGGGTGCGCCAACGGAAAGATTCCCAAGTTCTTCCCTCTGGATCGCCTGGGCTGGCGACCATGTGCTGGCTTTGATCACTTCTTTAAGATCCATGCCCATCAGCATAAACTTGGACATTACGTTTAGCATGTCCTTCATGGCTGCGTTCATGCTTCCCGTATGCAGGTCCGTACTGATGGTATTGGGAAAGAAACCGTCTTTAAGCGCAGGGATGGCCTGTGAATACGCAAAACTGATCCCGCCGTAGCCCACATCAAAAATTATCCCTCTTTTTTGGGCCTCGAAAACAAACGGCTTTACCTTTTTGCTGTCCAGATCCACGATATACTCCCTACTTCCCAATTGCCCAAAAGCGTGGGTATAGATGTCCCCAGGCCGGAGGTGATCAAAATAAAGCTCCTTGATGGATAAGGGCGGATTGCTGCCCCCGAAATCGATGATCACGGGCAGACCGGATAGTTTACCTGCTTCCACGGCCCTATCCACCGGGGTCCATTCATGTCCATTATAATGGGCCACCTTAAACCCGACGATATCTTTGGGGTATTGCTTTGCTACAATTGCGCTCAATTTGGAATCCATATCATGGGTGTCTTGCTCATAGGCCCCACCACGCATTCCTTCCCCAACGATGTTGAGAAAGGCCAGCACCCGGGTCTTGGACCTATCTATAATGTTTTGTTTAAAAGTGGGGAAGGATTTCCAGCCAGAGCCCCCACAATCTACTACTGTGGTAACTCCTACCCTAAAGGTAAACCCATCCGGGGGAAGTGCATGAAAGCCATTGCTATAAGCATGATCGGGCTCCGTACCTGCAAATACATGTTCGTGTATGTCTATAAGGCCCGGGGTCACGTACATTCCCTTGGCATCTACGACCTGTCTGCCCCTTTTGGCATCGATATTAGTTGCCACCTCGGCGACTTTTCCATCCTTCACCGCCACGTCCATTTCCTTATCGATACCGTTTTTGGCATCGATAACATGTCCCCCTTTTATCACAATGTCATAGTCTTGGGCCAGAACGGGGCCTGTGATCAACACTAACAACATTGCACCCAGAATAGATAAGTTTCTCATGATTCTATAAGCTTTTGTTTACAATTAGGAGTTTTTGATAGGCCAAAAAATTCCATTGACCTTTTTATTTTTTTAGAATTACCGGAACTGCAATACCATTGAGATCATAAACGATCCGTCCATCGCGAACGGTCAATTCACATTCAAACTTTTGGTTTCCCTCCAATTTCTTCCCTTTCCTGTCCCAAAATCCAAAGTTGCCCTTGCGCAAATCGAGCACAGCTATATCGGCCGGAGCCCCAATGGACAGGTTTCCCAGTTCCTCTCTTTTGATTTCTTGGGCAGGAGCCCAGGTACTGGCCTTGATCACGGCATTTAAATCCATTCCCATCGTTAAGAATGTGGACATTACATGGAGCATATCCTTCATAGCCGCGTTCATACTTCCCGTGTGTAGATCCGTACTAATGGAATTGGGGAAGAACCCGCTCTTAAGGGCGGGGATGGCCTGACCGTAATCAAAACTGGCACCTCCATATCCTACATCGAAAACAATTCCCCTTTCTTGGGCCTTGACCACAAAGGGCTTTAATTTCCTTGATTTGGTATCCACGATCGGCTCCCTTGGATCCAGTTCTGTAAAGGCATGGGTATAGATGTCCCCAGGGCGTAGATGATCAAAGAATAGTTTCTCAATGGACAGGGGAGGATGGTCATTACTTCCCCCAAAATCTATGATTACCGGAATATCCCCCGCCAATCTCCCTGCCTCCACGGCCCGGTCCACCGGAATCCAGTCCTCGGCAGCGTAATGGGCCACCTTGAATCCCACGATAAGGTCCTTATACCGCCGTGCCACATCGGCCGAAAGCTTAGAGCTCATATCGCTGGTGTCTTGCTCATAGGCCCCACCGCGCATCCCTTCCCCCACAATATTGAGAAAGGAAAGCACCCTAGTATTTGACTTATCGATGATGTTTTCCTTAAAAATGGGAAAGGACTTCCATCCGGCGCTCCCACAATCCACAACCGTGGTTACCCCCACACGGAAAGTAAACCCGTCGGGGGGTAGAGCGGTAAAGGAATTATTAAGGTATTGATCCGGTTCGGTGCCGAAAAAAACATGTGCGTGGATATCGATTAGACCTGGGGTCACATATAATCCTTTAGCATCCACTATCTGGGAGGCATTCTTAGAATCTATTTTCTTTGCCACTTTGGCGATTTTGCCGTCCTTGACCGCTACATCCATCACTTTGTCAATATTGTTCTTGGCATCGATGACGTGTCCGCCTTTTATCACAATATCATAATCCTGGGCGATAATAGAGCCCGAATACATCAAGAAAAGTGAAATAAATAATAGAGGTAAATTTTTCATTCGTCCTTTCATCACTAAATTTAATTGGCCGTGCGGGATTTCTTCATTTCATATGCCCTTCCTGGTTCTTTCACCTTAAAACTCTCTATATTTCCATTGTCCTGTAAGGTAACGAATACAGTTTTTCCATCCTTGCCCCCGAAAGCAATATTTGACGGGGATTTACCGGCAAGCCTTACTTCTTGAAGAATTTTTCCCTGAGGTGATATCTTAACGACCGTTCCTTTTCCATACCGGGCAATATAAAGATTCCCTTTAATGTCCATTCGCATCCCATCCATACCAAAATCATCAAATTTTATCAATAACCGCTTATTGCTGATTTCCCCCTCCGGTGAAAGGTCATAGGCCCAGACATTACGCTGCACCGATTCGTTTACATAAAGGGTTTTATTGTCCGGGCTCACCTCTATTCCGTTGGTCGTTCCCATATCTTTCTCGAGCAGTGTAAAGTCGCCATTCCCATCAATCCTCCATATCTGTCCCTTGGAATTCTTCCAATCCGGATCGCTGGCAAATAGAATATCATTATCGGCGATAGCGATATCGTTCGGCTGGTTCATTTCATCGTTATGGGCAAATACGGATATTTGCTTTGTGCCCATATCTACCTTAAGAATATTGTGTTTGGTATAATCAGCGATTAACATATCACCCTTGCTGTTAAAGCGGATTCCGTTACCGGTACTGCCTTCTGGCAAGGTGGCAAATAATGAAGCCTGCCCGTCAAAATCTACCTGGCCAATAGTGCCGGGCCTTTCAAAGTTCACGGCATAGAGAACCCCTCTGGCATCTACTGCAGGACCTTCAATTCCCGAAGGAAAACCTCCAGGTTTGGTAAACGTTTCGCTTGTATAGAGCTTTTGTTCTGCTTCCACTGGATTGGTATCCTGGGTTGCTTCTGATATGTTTTCCTTACTTTTTTGTTTACAGCCCACTGCAAGAAACAGGGAACCAAGAAATATTACTCCAATTTTCCTACTTGGGAAAAACTTATAAATATTCATACGATATTATTGTAGAACTTGTTAAAACTTATTCGATTTGGTTGCAGGGCCACGAAATATTTTAATAGTCAACGTCTATATCAAACCGTTGCATTTTGTAAAATTTCCTTTACCCTGTTTGCCACAACATCTACTTGATCGGGCCTCAACAGTACCACGCCAATATTCAACACCTGCTTATCCCCATTTTTACCAGCTCCAGCCACAATACTGGGTGTACCCTCCTTTAAGGCCTCATTCACATCCTTGGGACTGATTTTGACCGCATTTTGATCCCACCAAAGGTGAAGACCGGGTAGCGCATTGGCCGGACCGGGAGTAACGTGGGTTTCCCCCGATACACCGGGTATTGTTGACACAATCGACTTTATCCTCTCGATCCGATCAAGCCAATCTTGCCATTCTTGTTTATGGTCGCGCTCCAAATAGGATTTCAAGGCTGCGTACATTCCGAACATTTCTTCCTTGTTCACCTTCATAGGGCGGCCAATAGGGGCTTCATAGGGACTGTGGTTTAGTTTAGCAGCTTCGATGAGGTCCTTTCTGCCATAGAGTAACCCGGCACTTTGTGGGCCCATGATCATTTTGCCCCCTGAAAACGTAACCATATCAAAGCCTATTTTTTGATACTTGAACAGGTTTTCTACGGGGGGGACATCTGCCGCCGCATCTATAAACGATGGAACATTGTTCCGCTTACAAATGGCGACGAATTCTTCATGTCCTATGGTATCCTCAATCCCATACCAAGAAACAGCCGCATTGAAAAAGAGTGCCATCACGGTATTTTCATTTATGGCCTGTTCCATTTCCTGGGGGCTTTCCACCTCGACAATTTTGGCGCCTGTAGTGGTTACGGCCTGATCGAATACATAGCGATGGCTCTTTTGCATAATGACCTCAGGTCGCGGGCCGGGAAGATTGGGCAGTTGTTTTCGCTTTTCCGGATCCATTCCGGTTATTGCAGCTGCCGTTCCCAATACGATGGCACAGGCTGCCCCCGAAGTCACCATCGCTGCCTCGCAATGCAACATCTCTGCCATCTTAGCTCCGACCTTGTCCTGCAATTCGTGCATATTGGCAAAATCGTGAGCCGTGGAACTAATCGCTTCCAATACCTCGGGTCTCATTAAAGATCCCGATAAAAACGTCATTGTAGCTGCTGCATTTATGACCTTTGTAACCCCTAGTTCCTCAAAGTAATCCACCTTTGGCACCGGGGGAGACTTCGGAGGGGCAGGCGTGCAGGATTCCAACGGCATTAATCCACCAAGAACACCTCCTGCAAGGGGAACCAAGGAAAGACTCTTAAGTATTTTTCTTCGTTTCATGTATTAGAATTACATATCAGTTTTCTTGTTAGATATAGGCTATACAGTCCATCTCAACAAGTGAATCCCCAGGTACTCCTCCTTTTGCCACCGCAACGGTGGTACGGACGGGAGGTCTTTTTCCGAATCGTCCCTTATAAACCTCGTTCATCCCTTTGTAATCGGCGATATCGTTTAGAAACACGGATACTTTCAATACTTTTTCCATGGAAGATCCCGCCTTGATAAGTTCCTTTTCCAATTCCTGCAGCACAATCTCGGTATGTGCTTTGATTTCAAAAGGAGCCACATGGGCGCCCTTCCCTGCGATATACACAATATTGTTGAAAGTGGTATGGCCCGAAAACAGCGGAACGTCGTGGAAATCGGTTACGTTGCCAACCTCTTTTCCATTGCTGCCTATGCCATTTGCCTTGGCCACGTAGCCCACGCCCAACAAGGCGGCCGCTGATGTAAATAACTTCTTAATCGCTGATCTTCTTTCTGTTTTCATTTTTATCTGTTTTTAATGGTTTATAAACATATTAAATTAATTCAAGTTACTGAAAACCTATTTCGTATCCCCAGTTTTATTCTCATTGTTTTCCTTCCTAGCTTTTTCTACATCTTCTGGACTAATGGAACTTGCTTCGTTCCCGAAATTTTGCCGTATATAGGTTAATATCACTGCAATCTCCTCATTCTTAAGCATATCTAGTTTGGGCATGACATTATTATAGGACTTTCCCTTGACCATTATCTCGCCCTGCAGTCCATTGAGGACCACCTTGATCAATTTCTGTGCATCCCCTGTAACCCATTCGGAACCGTTCAATGGTGGGAACCGGTCGTTCCCTTGTCCGTTCCTCTGGTGGCAGATCGCGCAGTACGTATTGAAAAGCTTTGCCTCCGGTGATAGATTCCTGTCCCAATAGCCCTTCCCATCCCCCTTGGGCATCAAAATGTCCTTGACCTCATCAGGCGTCCTGATATTGGGCGCATCGGCTTTTCGCTTTTCCATTGCAGCCAATTGCGACTTCCCGAACTTTTCCCGGTCCCCTTTATACATGATCCGCCATATTTTGCCCTTTTCAGAATCCGAAACGTATAAGGAGCCATCCGGGCCCATAGAAAGACCCATTGGGCGATAGTCGGCATCACTTGTATTCGCTATAGTATCGACCCCGGCGAACCCATCGGCAAAAACTTCCCATGGCCCTAAAGCCGCCCCATCCTTCATTGGTACAAAACCAATAAAGTACCCGGCCTGGGGGTAAGGGGCACTGCTGGTAGAACCGTGGAAGGCTATAAAGGCTCCGTTCCTGTACCGCTCCGGAAACTGGTCGCCCGTATAGAAAATAATATCATTGGGCGCAAAATGCCCTGGAAATGCGACCACGGGCTCCTCCAAATGATTTACATCCCCTTGCTCTTTACCGTCTCCCCCATATTCCGGGCTCAGCATGTATTTTCCCTGAATCTGGTCGTAGTAATGGTAGGGCCAACCCGCATCGGACCCTTCCTTCAATTTTAGGAAGACCTCTGAGGGCAATACCGCACCCTGCCAAACGCTATACCGGTCGGGCCAAGTATTGGCAAGGTAGTCCCTTCCGTGCAACACCGCGTACAGATTGTTGTCCACCTCGTTCCAAGCCAAACCCACCACGCTGCGAAGACCCGTTGCGAATTTGTGCCCGTCCTTTTGAAACTGCCCCTTCTTATCGGCATCAAACCGCCATATCCCGGCCCGATCCTCCAAGATAGGGCATGGATACATCCCTGGTGAAAATGGAGACCTGTCATCTACCTGGCAGTTGTCGGACGGCGCTCCAAAGACCGTGTACATATTTCCATCTTTGTCGAACGCCAGAGGCTTTGCATCATGCTGTCGGGGCGGCTGGGTATCGGTCAGAATCAATTCAATTTCACTGTTTGGAACCAGATCCCCCGTTAATTTCTGTCGGAAAATCCGCGTGACCGAACTAAAGTAAAGATATCCGTTATGTATCCGCATTTCGGTTCCATAACTGCTTTTGTCCAGATAATCGTCAAAGATTTTAATGATATCCGCTTTGCCGTCATTATCGGTATCCCGCAATGCAGCATTGCCCCCGATGGAATCGGGGAATCTCAATTTCACATATATGTCCCCATTGGTATTTACCGTTAGATGCCTCGCCCTCCCCTTTAAACTATCGACCACCACAACGGCCTCAAAATCCCCAGGTAATATAAGACCTCCATTATCCGGATCTCCAGACGGCAATTTAGGGGTACAACAGCAAAAAAAGAGAAATACAGGAAGCAAAAAAAGAACCGAAGGATACTTTGAAATCGGTAAGGATCCCTTTTGAATTGGTATAAATAAAATTTTCATTTACAAACGAGTCTTATTTATTGAGGGCAATTGCCACCGTTAGTTGGATAGAATTTAAATATGGAACTCAAGATGAAGCCCTTGAAAGCTCCTCTTGTAGCCTTCTAGCGACGATTTTCTCCTGCTCGGGCTTCAGCATAAAAACTGTAAGGTCTATGCTGGATTCATCCTTTCCCCATGAAATAACCTCGATAGAAGGGTTTCCGTTCCGTAATTTTTCACCAAGGCCTGCCCGTGTTAAGGCTATCTTATCCTTGTCCCACGCAATGTTCATTTTGGGACTGTGATTGGCGATGGGCGGTACCGTGACGGTAACTGTTACACCACCTATCTTGGAAACCGATTTCTCGATTACCGAGACCCGGTCCTCCCACATCTTCCACTCCTTGTCATGGTCCTGGTTTATGTAATAATCCAAAGCGGCGTACATGCCCAGCATTTCCTCCTTGTTCACCTTCATCCCCCGGCCTATGGTAACCCCATTCGGGGAATTGTTGAGGCGGGCCGCCTCGACAATATCCTTGGTGCCCATCAGTACCCCGGCACTTTGGGGGCCGCGAATAGCCTTGCCCCCGGACAACGCTACAAAACTGAACCCCATATCGTTGTACTTCCAAAGGTTCTCTACCGGAGGTACATCCGCTGCTATGTCAATAGTGGCTGGCAAATTGTGTTTTTTGGCCAACCGAATCCATTCTTCGTGCCTTATCTTGCCCTCTTCCGCATTACAGTTTAAAAAGTGCATGGATGCCGTCCTTTCATTTACCGCCCTGTCCACATCTTCCACTGTTTCCACCGATACCAAGGTGATTCCGGTATTGGCCAAGGCATGTTCATACCCATCATAATGTCCCTTCTGTAAGATTACCTCCGACTTTATCCCTGCCTTTTCCAAATTATGGGGAAGCTGCTTCACCTTTTCAGGGTCCGATCCCGTTAAAATTCCAGCCATTCCGAGGGTAAGGGCTGAAAAGGCCCCGGCCGTTACCATAGCGGCCTCGGAATGAACCATTTTGGCAATCCTTTCCCCCACCTTATCTTGGACTTCATTCAACATTATGAATTCCTTGGAAGAGGCGTTGATTGCCTCCATTACCTCGTCCTGCATTAAGGAGGCGGTCATAGTCGTATAGGTCCCTGCAGCATTGATAAAGGTACGGAGCCCGAGTTCCTTGATAAGGTCCCTTTTTAGGGTAGGTTTTGGAGCAGTGGCGCCAAAAGCTGATTGTAGTGGAACAAGGCTCCCAATAATGGCTCCTGCAACGGGAGCGGCCGACGCCAGTTTTATAATATCCCTTCTCTTCATACTTCTCGATTTAAAAATTGATTCGAATATTCTTTTGGCAAATCGGTTTCAATGATGCATGACCAAATCCCATCTAAACTACGCCAGTCCACATACCCAAATTTCAGTGCAAAAAAGTTTGCCAATAAGCATTATGTGGCTATCAGTCTCTATTGACGGACACTAAATATAGGCTATACAATCTATCTCTACTAGGGAGCCAACGGGTATACCTCCTTTTGCAACCGCCACGGTAGTTCGGACAGGGGGCTTTTTTCCAAAGCGGCCCTTGTATACCTCGTTCATGCCTTTGTAATCGGCTATATCACTTAGAAACACATTTACCTTCAACACTTTTTCCATAGAAGAGCCAGCCTTTACAAGTTCCTTTTCCAGTTCCTTGAGTACGATCTCCGTATGCGATTTTATATTGAAAGATACGCCGTCCTTTCCTTCCTCATGGGCGCCCCTTCCAGCAACATAAACCAAATTGTCGTGAACGATATGGTTTGAAAATAAGGGCACGTCCTGAAATTCGGTGACCTCCCCGACCGTTTTTTCCCCTTGCGAAATAATTTTAGCATTTGCAACATATCCCATCCCGGCCAGTGCCGGAATCGATGCAATTAATTTCTTAATAGCTGATCTTCTTTCTGTTTTTGTTTCCATCCGTATCCTAAATATTTTCGCACACAACCAACATTTTTTGGCGGGTTTGTCAATTTTAATATAAGCTAATAAATTTAAAGCTTTTTTCACAAAAACTTCATAATGTCCTAATGAAATGGATTTAATTCATTCAATTCTTTACAAATTTTATGTTTTTCATCCATACTCTTTATTTTATTCCGAAATTATGAAAATGCATTGGTGAATTTATGTGGAAAACCAACTAAAAATTTAATTCCATAACAAGAATACGGCACCCCGATTTAAAATTTACAGTCTTACTACCCTAACTGAAGGAGAATAAATTGCATTGTTAATCCACAGGCACGAACTTTAAACAGACCGGTGCTCCAATCTGTATTCTTTTACCTGTATCTTTAAGTAACCCTGTCTTTTGATTTCGCTTAAAAATGACGATCTCATCATCACTACTATTGCCTACCAATAGAAAGTTCCCAGTTGGATCAATAACAAAATTGCGGGGATTTTTACCAAGGGTCGGTTGACGGCCAACAAAATCCAATTTACCATCGTTTCCTATGGCATAAATTACCAGTTCGTTGATATTGCCCCTTAACGATCCATAAAGAAACTTCCCATCGGGGGAGATATGGATATCCGCCGAATCCGGTGTGCCATTGGTACTGCTATAAGTGGATGAGGTAAGGGTGACCGATTGTTTTTCTTTCAACTTTCCATCGTTATAATCGAAAACGGTCGCCAATCCCCCGATTTCTTGAATCAAATAGGCAAATTTTCCGTTTGGATGAAAGACAAAATGCCGAGGGCCACTCCCTGCCGTTACACTTATATATTCAGGGCTGCCCGAAGTTAACGGATTGGGCTTGTCCAGTTCAACCTTGTAAATATTCACCTTGTCCGTTCCCAGATCGGAAGCAAAGAGGAAGCGATTGTCCGGTGAAAGCACCGTGGAATGGACATGAGGCCGATCCTGATTGCGGGCAATACTACCTCCCCCATGTCGGATGGACTGAATGGAGGATCCCAACGAACCATCCTGATTTATCGGTATGGCCGCTAAACTACCCCCGCCGTAATTGGCCACAAAGGCGAATTTATTTTGATTATCAACAGAAATATAGCAGGGACCGTTGCCTCCCGAAGACTGATAATTTATAAAGTCGATCTTGCCGGAAGTCGGATCAAAGGAAAATGCGCTTGCCCCTCCATTGCCATTTCCAATCTCGTTCACGGAATAGACATGTTTTTTGTCCTTTGACACGGTTAAATAGGATGGGTTCTTTATTCCCAGGGCTTCCGCACTATAACTGAATTCGCCAGTGCCAACGTTAAATTTATAGACATATAAGCCATCGCTTTTTCCAGGTTTGGTATACGTACCAATCAAAAGATTGTAATTCTTATCCAAGGAAGAAGTTTGACAATTTACGGAAGGAAACATACATACTGTAACTATAATTGTACATAGAATTTTCATTTGCACCTATTTTAGGAAAATGGCTTTAATAGTTTATTGATTACTCAAATTTTATAGAACGGAACTTTTCTAGTTCATGAAAGGATTTTTCTATGGTCGGGGACCAGGACCATTTTATCATCTTCCCGGTGTCATAATCGAGCCTGCAAAAATTTGCATTCCACAATGCGCCACTTCTTGGAGGAATATTTGGAATGAGGCCCATTGATCTATAGGATATGAACATTTCGGCGCTCCAAGAGGTAATCTTGCCATTAAGCTCCATTTTACCACCTAATAATTCTACCTTACTTTCAACTCCGTAACTTGTTCTATTTTGCTTGTTCATCGGTATCCAGCTAACCAAACCTTCTGGTGATTTGAACAGGGTAATAACGATTTGCTTTCCCATAGGATTTATCTCGTATTCATAATACTTTCCTTGTTTGGGATCGGGATGGAAGAAAACTTCGAAGACGTCCCCTGTCCATAAGGTATCCATGTCCTCATAATCCTCAGTGGTGATTTTACCATCCTGACCAAGAAAAAGAACATAAATTCCGGAATCGGAGTACAGAATTTTAAATTTGCTCTCATATTCCCGTCCCCCATTATCCAATTTGGAAAGTACGCTCCATGACGTCTTTTCCCATTCCGGGTCGCTACCGTTTCCGTTTAGTTCAAAATCATTGCACTTCTTAACCAATAAAGGATCAGTGCCAACTTTATCCACGCCGGAACGGATGCCCATCGTTTCTGGATTTACATTGTTTTGTGCATTGGTGTTATCTGACATAATATTTACAAGGACTATACATAGCCACAATTTAAGGTTATAAAATTGTTTCATCTTTATTGTTTGTCATTTGAATTGCACCGTATATCGGCTACTTTTTTGGTTTTAATGGGAGGGGCCAGCTCTTGTACCTATAGTCTAGTAATCGAGACCTGTAACGTGGGAAGGAGGACCTTACGTCGCCATCCTTATCGTTTCGCTACGTGATCCATGCTACTTATACATGATTATAAGACTGATCCGTCGTTTCAAACTTTGTTGTTACGTGGCCAACGGAGGCCCTCCAGGTACAACTATGCGTTGGTTCACCTTCTTATAGACCGTCCGTTTGGCAGTGAAATTGGCAGTGAGGTATTCGCCTAAAAATACTGATCCGGACAGTGTATCCCCCGTTACCTTGCCTGAGAACCAATAGTTGATCGAATCCCCGGGAAGCCTATAGTGGCTGCGGAGCTTTACCTCATCTCCCTCGATCATGCCGGCGATCTCCTGGGTAGAAAAATCGCCCTGGTGCGTGCCATTTATCCAGTTGCCGTCCTGCTCCAGGTAGAACCTATGGTCGCCCTTACTGGTAAAGAATTCCATTACCACCTCCCATGATCCGCCCACATCGGCCTTCGCCGGTTTCAATTCGTCGGAACGGGGGTTCCGCTTTTGCGAAAGTATCTCGTGCAGCCTGTCCGCTACGACCTTGGCATTGCCGGGGCGCATTTGGCTCGGCGTGATATTGATAGATGTCCCATCTGCATCTGTTCTTGCCCCAATGGCGATCCTTGGTTTGCTCCTGGCAACTATTTCGGCTAGTTCCTCTCCCGATATGTTCAATTTATCGGGGTCCCAACTTAAGTTCAGCCTTGGACACCGGTTGTCCAGCCCCCTGGGCTGTACCATTTCCGTCGTCACTCCCTTGACCTTTGTCACCTTAGAGGATATCTCGTCCAGCCAAGAGAGCCAAGTGGCCCATTCCGTCTTGTGGTCCCGGGTGGTCCATGCCTCAACGACCGCGAGCATACCGAGCATTTCCTCCTTGCCCACCTTGTTGTCCCTGCCGGGGCCGTGATGGGGGGAGCTTGCCTGCCATGCTGCCATCAGTATGTCCTTGTCGCCCAAAAGGAGACCGGCACATTGAGGGCCGCAGATCGCCTTGCCCCCGCTATACGCCACGATCGTGGCCCCACGTTCCAAATGTACACAGGGGATGCTCAGGTCCTCGGCCGCCGCGTCCACGAGCACGGGTATATTTTTTGGCTTTGCGATTTTAGCGATGGTCTCCAAGGAAAAGGGCTGCCCCGTCTCATTGTCCCGGTTTGTGGTTATGTAGATCATGGCCGTTTTTGGGCCTATCGCCCTTTCGAGCTCATCCGGGGTATCCACGGTGACGACCGTGACCCCGATGTTCCGTATGCCGTGGTCGTATACGTTCCGGGAACTGCGCGGAATGATGACCTCTGTTTTTTCAAGCCCCTCCAGGTTGGGGATCCGAAGCAGCTTTTCCGGGTTGCCCCCGGTAACGCAAGCTGCAGTAACAAGCTTCAGCCCCGCCGCACAGCCCGAGGATACGATGCCCCAGTCCGCCTTGGTAATCTCCGCAAGGCGCTTGCCGATCCCGAAGGCCAGTTCGTCATATTGCACAAAATACCCCGTGGCCGCCTCTATGGCCTGCAGTACCTCGGGGCGCTCCGTTGATCCGCCCAAAATGGTGAACGTCCCCCTACAATTTATGATCGGCACCACCCCCAGGCCGTCGAAAATTGTCTTGTCCGAAAGGTCCTCAATGGTTGTTGCGGTATGTCCACCAAAGGGATTGCCGAAAATGGAATCCGAGGCCATAAAGCTACCTGCCAAGGGAAGGATCCCCAATTGTTTCATTATCTCTCTGCGTTTCATAACAATGGTTTTTGTGGATAGACAATTTACATAATAATTCAATTGGAATTCTGTAACAAACAGTTATTCAACCCTTTTAATATGTCATCCGATTTTCTCACAGTGCAACAACCATCTTCTAACCCGTAGACAAACCGGAAACCCCAAGAACGAACCTTGTGGAGGACTATTTAACTTTTAGCTGGTAAATCCTATCAAGCCCCTTACTAAAATTACATGAATTGATAGAGAAAACCTTAATATCCTATTGCAGTCTCCAGAAAATTCCATGTTTCTTCATCGACAATATTTTCATTCTTCATTTTTGCCAATGCTTCTTTGTCATTCTTATAGAATGCAAGTGTCAACTTATTCCTTAAACCGTCATCGTTGATTGGTTGCTCTAGTAGCTCCAATAGTTTATTTACGTCCATTTCCTTACCAAGCTTTTTATAAGCCAGTAATCCAAATAAGTGATTTATGGAAGGCGAATCCATGTTCTTGTCCGTATAGGTAGCAATACTTTTTAAATGGACCTTGCTATCCACCTCTTTTCCCTGCTCCTCAAAACAATGAGCCAACAGAAAGTCCTGCAACCTGCTATCAACGTTGAACGGTTTTCCTACGCCAAGATTTTCCGGCCATTCTTTGGATGCTTCCAAAAGTTGTTCTGCCTTGGTATAATTCTTTTTTTGTAAATTTTCATATGCTAGGTACACATGGGATTGTTCGTAAATTCTTCTGCTCTCCCCTGCACCCTCGAATGGCAGAACTTTAATAGTCTTTAGTACTTTTATGCATTGCGCATATTGTTTATTATTTAGCAATGCCTTGGCATAGCTTAGCCCGATGCTGTAGTTCTTAGAAAACTTTTTATATGCTTTTGCCGCTAATTTTTGGGCATCTGTATATTTATCATTTACTAAATAAAATTGGATCGTTTCATTCCAAACCAACCAATTACCACTGTTCAACGACAAGGCTTTTTGATAATCCTTGAGCTTGTCACCATAACCCAGACTATTTAAGGTCTTGGCCCTAAATCTATAAAATACATCAGAATCCGGGATATCGCCACAAGCTTTCAATTGTTCTTCCCCTTTAACCAAAAGGCCAACCGCCATATAATTTTGGGCAAGGAAATATTTAAATTTCCAGTTTGGCATCCGGGATTCCGCCCACTCCAAAACAGGAATTGTTTCCCTTCTATATGGTAATACAAAATCCGGAGAGGCCATAAGAGCTTGCCTTAAAAGGGTATCGCTTTTTGTTTCGTCAGAATCCCTCAATAAATAAGCAAGCCAAATTTCGACCTTGATATAATTTTTGGCGTGCGACAACAGTTCAACGGCTTCATTGGGCCGTCCTAATTCATTGTAGTACAAAGCCAAATCCAACATAGATTCCTCTGGAAATTCATTTTGAAAATTATCCATCAAATTCCCATTCAACGCCCCGTTGGAATCCCAAAAATTAGATTCGACGGTCGCAAAATGATCTAGGGGATCTATTTTAAGTAGTTCTTCCTGAATATTACGGAACATTTCGGAATTCCTTTCTTCCCTTGCCAATAGCAATAGCACCTTCCTCGCATTTAAATTATAGGTGTTAAAATCCAAGGCCTTATGTGCATAGAGACCCGCTCTTTCAGAATTGCCAAGAGCCGTATAAATCTCGGCCATTTGGGCGTAGGAAACGGATCTGAATTTCATATCCCTTGCTGCCCATCCCAAGGATTCCAAGGCGTTGATATAATCCTTTTGCGCCCGGTATGTTATACCCGCCATATAGTTTGCCCCAGGATTATAAGTATCGATCTGGAGAGCTCGGTTAGCAAACTCCAAGGCCTTGGTATAGTCGGTTTTTCTGTATTCCAATTCGGACAATTTTACCAATGCCCCTTGATGTGAAGGGTCCATTTTTGCTAATTGGGAAAAGGATTCATACGCTTTGTCATAGACCCTAAACTTCATTTCTTCCCAACCTTTGGTATACAATGCTTCAGATTCAGAAACCTTTAAATCAGCATCGGAATAGAAGGGTCTCTTAATCAGCGTTTTCCCCCCATTGTTGGTATAATATAATTTTCTGTCTCCCACGAACACCTCTATTGTATCGGATTTTAACACTGGTAATTTTTGGGAAAGGACTTCCATGGGGCGTAGCGCAATTTTCTGATCAAAAACCTGTTTCCCGTTTACAAGCACTTTTAGTTCTTCATTTAATTCTTGAAGTGCATTGATGCCTATGTAGGTGGTATCCTGATTCTGTTCTACATTTAACACTCCAAATTTTGAAGCATCTACCATGCCTCCTATTTCCTTATAGGGAAACCAAATTTCATCCCATCGATCCATGACATAGGGTTCAAAATTCGCCTGTGTAATTGGGTTTATGGCCTTACTAGGGGAGTATTGATTAAACAGGCGACCCGCCTGAAACTCGATGTATTGACCATCTGCATCCGTAAGCAGGTCTTCCCAGATACCCCCAGATCTGGACAATGCCCACAACCAAATTTTTTGTCCAGGCATTTCTTCGTACGGTGACCAATGTCCAAAGCCAAAATTATCCTGGTGGTAATACCCGCCAAAAAAATCCTTATAATCCCCGACTATATGGTACGACTTACTACCTCCAAAATTATTGTTCCGGTACATGGATAAATCCCTTCCTTGCAAATCCATAGGCCATGGATCGGCATTTCCGTTGTGTTCTAAATATTCGTTTCCGGGGGCAATAAGTTCCAGGTCGTCCTTGGCAGCCGCAGCGGCGGTCATCCAGTTATAGTAGGATTCATTTATAGGTGAAGCATTGTACCATGAAGTCTTGGTCTCTACATAAGCCTTGTCTTTCTGAAGGTTTATTTCCACCCGCCACTGTGTATCTGAAGGCAGATCCGTGGTACCAACAATACAGCTAACACTGCCATCGACGTTCTTTCTAAGTAGATAGTCCACAGGGGTAGCCGTGGCGGGACTATGACCTATTATCCCAAAGTTAAACTCAATTCCCCCTGAAGTCCAAGGGCCTCGCATTGCGATATCCCTAAACTTAATAACTTCATTTTTGTAGAGAAATTCCTTGCCAGTAGACTTTTCAATAGCTCCCCAGATCTTGCCCCCAATTTCGGGCAAAACGAAAACCTTGATATAGTCGTTCTCTAAAACCACCACTTTCCAATTTTTTTTCACGGAAGTATGGGAATACCCTTGGAATTTAAAATAAGGATAGATCTTTGGATTTTCATTGAGGATAGGTTCGGGATCGGGTTCATTGAACATATAGGTGTCCAATGGCATGGTCTCTTCCTTAATGGTAACCGATTGGGCACTGATCAGTAAAGCATGAAATAACAACAGAATAATAATATAACCTGCTCCCTTGGACTTCTTCATTTTACTTTGTTTTTCTCGGTTCAATTTTATAGACGATAGTACCAGCGTTATTTCTTGCAAATAGGATGATTTCCCTTTTATCGGCTAAGGTCACTTTTGCAATATCACGTATTTCCCCGTCAATATTCAGACCGCTTTGGTCAACATCCAAAGATTTGAAATTACCTTTTCCATCTCCCAACAGACAAAGGCCCTTAATGGCATCGTACCTCCCGTATTTCACCCTGGATCCGTAGAAATTACCTCCTAGGAGCAAATCGGGATTTTCATCCCCGTTAAAATCGTCAACCAGAATCCCATAGACGGGTGAAAACTGAGCTCTGGCGGGTAATTGGGAAAGCTTAAATTTATTGTTGCCCAAGTTTTCCATATAGGTGGTACTAAAATTATTTGCTTTTAAAACCGTGGCACCCTTCAATTGTTCCGTACTAAAAATGTCGGTTATCTTTTGGTCTGCATAGTCCGAATAATTCACATATTTGGCTTTGAGTCCACTCAACTGTCCAGTTAGGTCGTCTTTCGAAAAGACAGGATAACTTTCCCCCATAACATAGGAGCACATAATGGGGTCAATGGACCCGTTGTTATCGAAATCCTTGGCGTAAAGCGTTACGGGTTCGGAAATGGAGGCCTTTAGTTGGGAATTCAGTCCAAAATTCCCAACAACATAATCCATATCGCCATCATTGTCAAAATCACCACTAATAATTTTGTTCCACCAACCTTCTGATTCCTTGGTCCCACAACTTTCTGAAATTTCTACAAGCTTTGCATTTCGATTTTCAAAGACACGGATTCCCATCCATTCCCCTACAACGATAAGATCAAAGTTGCCGTCCCCGTTGAAGTCGGTCCAAAGTGCATCGGTTATCATACCGGGATTTTCCAAATCGGGATTTATGGACGAGGTAACATCCTTAAAATTACCCTTGCCATCGTTTTGAAGGATATAACTTCTTGGTGCGGTCGGGTATCTCCCAGGAACAAGTCTTCCCCCAACAAAAAGGTCCAAGTCGCCATCATTATCAAAATCACTAGATAAAACACAGGAACCACTGGTCAACATATTAGGTATAGCTCCCACTTTCCTTTTAAAATTACCCTTGCCATCATTAAAGTACAACCTGTCCTGTAGCTCAGGGGAATCCGTATCAAAATCGTTTCCCCCACTGACCACGTAGAGGTCCATGTCCCCATCCTTGTCTGCATCGAAGAACAACGCCCCTAAATCCTCCGACATACGATCATCGGCAAAGCTATTTATCTTTGAGGATGAAAAATGGCCCGACCTTGTCTGTATGAACAACATTCCTGGGCTGCCTTTGGCTCCTCCGATAAAAACATCTTCCAGTCCGTCGCCATTAACATCTGCTTTTGCTATTTTAGGCCCTTGGGTTGATAATTTATGTGGCAGCAATTGTTCCCGTCTAAAATCTACAAAATCGTTTTCCTGGTGTGTAAATGAAAGAAGACTATCTTTGGTAATATCCTCAAAATAGGGTTGGGGCTCCACTATATCACCATTCGAAGGTTTCGTAGCGTTCGCTTGATCCAATATCAAGCTTTGTCCCGCTTCTACTTGTCTAATAACCTGAACTTTGGAATCTGGCCATGTTATTTTAAGTTCATCAATTGTCTTTGCTTTACCAAGTCCAAAAACCAGCGTGTAATCCACGGAGGATTGAAATCCCCTTGTTGGCATCATTTCCTGCATTAGCACCTGACCGTCTACCTTAAGTTCTATCTTGGAGCCTATACCAAAAGTGTTTTTTCCCAGACCTTTGAGACTAATCTTCAAATAATTGTTGGTGGTATGGATCTCACTATTATTTCTAAATAAAAAAGGTTCTAAATCGGTATTGTTCACGATCAAATCCAGATCTCCATCGTTGTCAAGATCGGCGTAGGCCGCCCCGTTGGAAAGTGATTTGAGGTTTAAGCCCCATTCCTGATTCACCTTGGAAAAAGTAAGGTTCCCATTATTGTGGTAGGTATAATTTTCCTCAATGGTGGCAGGTATATTTTTTAAAAGATCCGTAATTGCCATTTCTACACCTGTTCTGTTCTCGGTCATTTTCTGCTGGACCGCATAATTCATAAAATCCATATTGGTATAGTCCCGTTTTACCCCGTTGGTAATATAAAGGTCCTTGAACCCGTCATTGTCAAGGTCCGCAAACAGGGAAGCCCAGCTCCAGTCCGTACTTGCAACACCTGCATATTGCCCAATTTCGGAAAAGGATTTCCCCCTATTGTTCAACTGCAGCATATTTCGCATACTTTGTTGATAAAATCCATTGTTAACCAGTAAAAGATACTTGTCGTAATTATCCGGACCTGAAACCATCTTTTGACGGTGATTGCTTTCGGGAAGCATATCCAAGGTCATAATATCCGTATAGCCATCGTTATTGAAATCGGCAATGTCAGATCCCATGGAAAAATGGGGCGTATGTCCAATATACTTTTCAAGGCTTTCTGTGAACGTACCGTCTTGGTTGTTTATATACAAATAATCCTGCTCGTTAAAATCATTGGAAATATACATGTCTGGCCAACTGTCATTATTGATATCCGAAACGGCGATACCTAGCCCAAACCCCAATACATTCAATACTAGTCCCGCATTTTCACTTACATTCACGAATTTCCCGTTATCATTTCTATAAAGGCGATCCTCATAAGCGGGATCTCTACGGCTCTTAAGATTATTTGTGACCTGTCTAAAACTTGCATACTCTTGCACAGAATGGTTTACAACATAAAGGTCCAGGTCACCATCCTTATCATAGTCAAAAAATGCACCTTGTGTGGAATAGCCAGCATCATCTACTCCAAACGCATGTGCGCTTTCGGTAAATGTGAGGTCACCATTATTGATGAACAATTGATTTTTTCTTTTAAAATCGTCCTTCGCCGCAGAACGGCATACATAGATATCCAAATACCCATCACCATTGACATCGGCCATGGTTGTACCCGTATTCCACAATCCCTCGGCAAAAACCCCTGCATCCTTTGCGATTTCCTCAAATTTCCAGTTTCCTTTATTTAGGTACAAGCGACTGCCCACCATACTACCTGTAAAATACAGGTCGGGCAGACCATCATTATTGATATCCCCAACTGAAACTCCACCTCCATTATAAATATAGCCATAGGTAAGGATGTTAAATTCATCGGTTTCCTTTAGGATGTTTTTAAATTTTATGCCTGTTTGACTGCTTGGAATTAGAGAGAACATTTTGCTTTCATCCACCCGATTGCATGAATCAAAATAAGAAACACATAATAGCAATAAAAAAATCTTAAAAAATCTATTCATGATTGGATCTAAAGATTGTAAACTAGTTGAAACTTTATAAATTGAAGTAAAAGTTATATAATTTTTGCCTTATCGAAAAAAAGCACTCTTTTAGCAATTAATGTAGCTTGAAAAGCTTCAGTAACTTATTACAGATAAAAAAAACCTGTGGATCGTATTCCACAGGTTTTTTTTAAATATTAAACTTAAAAATAAAACACTTTCACCGAATTAAAAATTTGGTCCACCTGTATCCCACCATAGTCGGGTACCTATTTCATCAGGTCCGCCCAGCTTTTGAGTAGCATCTGCAACCCCAGCCTTATTACCTTCCCGTTCATTGTTTGTAAACGGCATTCTTCTAAGGATGTCACCAGGTGGTATAACACCCCAGTCCGCATTACTTGCATTTACATAAACCGGTGGCAATTTTGGGTATCCGGTCCTTCTATTATCCATCCAAGATTCCATTTCGTTGGTATAACAGGCGATCCATTTCTGGGTGATGATCTTTTCCAATTTCACCTCATTAGTTGCAGCTTCGTCCCATGCAACGGTATTTGTTATCTGGTTGACGAAATCATTAATAGGGGCATCCGCCTTTGGATCGGTGTAGTCTATCGGTAAACTCGTATTATCCGCCAAATAGGCATCTACGCCCCCTGCACCCCATAATTCGAAAGATGCCCTTACACCAGCCTCATAATGAGCTTGAGCCGCGGATGGACCACCAGATCCCGTCCAATTTCGCAACGCCGCTTCCGCCTTTAAAAAATAAACTTCGTCCGCACTCATAACTTTTCTCTTAGTGACTTTTGCTGGGTCATTAAAAGTAATGTCAATGGTGGAGAAACTTAAACGATCATCCTTGGCCACAATTTGTGCCCCATTGCGAATACCCTTATAAGGCCAATCTGGATGGTCGGCAACTAAGGACATATCACTAACCGGGTCAAAATACTTCTCAATTCGCGGATCTTTGTATCCAATTAGAATGGATTCCATAGTAGCGCTCATCCTAGTGTCCCCCCATTCAAAACAAATCTGGGCAGGGTGAAATTTAACACCATATAAGGAAATATTGAAATTTTGACCATTGGTCTCGATTAATCCTACAGGGTCAGCCAAAGCTTTTTCTCCTTGGGCTTTCGCCAATGCAGGAGCAACTTTTGATAACCTCATGGCCAATTGAAGTCGCAAAGAATTTGCATATCTTGCCCAAGCAGGAACGCTTCCTCCGTAACTGGCATCAAAATTGTTTAGACCAACGTAGTCCTTATTTGCATTAAACACACTTATTATCTCATCAAGATCGGTAAAAAAGGCATTGTACAGCGTTTCCTCGCTATCGTACAAAACATCACCGGTTTCACCGTAATGGGTATAGATTACCGGACCTTGATAAAGGGTTACCCTGGACATGGAAATAATTTTTATCAGCTTGGCCCATGCAACAAACACGTCATAGCCTCCTTCTTCAGCAATTCCAATTACCTGCTTGGCAGGTGCCATTATATTATTGTATTCCCTATCCCAATATCCGTTCCAACGGATATAATAGGTAGTGTTGTTTACCCCGCCCACAAAAGGAGTTGGGGTTGCCAAGTGTTGGGAATAGGTAACATTTGTTAAATTATGGTCTACCTGGTTTCCAAAAATCTGTGCCAACATGGATGGGTAAAATGCGCCAAGATTGTTAAAATCCTGTTCCAACGAAATGTTGGATATTTCGTAAGGATTCGTGTTGGTCTCTACAAAATCGTCGGTACAAGCTCCTAGCACTAGTACCATTGAAACTAAATATATAAGCTTTTTCATCTTATTTTCTTTAAAAAGTTAGTTTAAGGTTGAACCCGTATGTTGCGGTAGATGGCAGGTTAAAGTTGTCCAAGCCCTGGGAATTACGACCGGTACTCATCGCTAATTCCGGATCAAAAGGTGCTTTATTGTATATCATTAACATGTTGTTACCGATAAATGAAAGGGTAGCTCCCTTCACCCAATCAAAACGGGACACATCAAAATCATATCCAAGAGCAAACTGACTTAAACGAATGTTGGTGCGATCATATACATAGGGTTCACCAACTCCATTACGATCTCCAATAGCCCTATACCATGTTTCCGGATCTACTGTAGTAATTGCCGCTCCGGAAGTGTCATCCACCCCATTTACAGAAACACCGCCAGCATCCCTAGCATCGGCTGTTCTTTGGGATACTCCTGCACCATCCAACATGGATTGTGTTTGGCTGAAAGTCTTGCCTCCAAATCTACCACTAAAGAACAACGCCATATTAAAACGCTTGTAGGTAAAGTTATTGTTCCAGCCAAGATTCCATACAGGATCTAAATTACCCACAAGCTGGGTTTCCTTGCTTTTTAGTGGCTTTCCGCCGCTAAATAAGATTTGACCTTGTTGATTTCTTTGAAATACATATACATAAAGGTCATTAAATTTTCCTCCTTCTACAAGCTTGGATTGGTACCCTTCCGATGAACCAAGATTTATTTCCTTTTCATCGTCAGGACCTATATCTACGATCTCGTTGTTGTTTTTGGAATAATTCACGCTGGTAACCCATTCAAAATCATCCGTTCGAAAAGGGGTTGCATTAATTGTAATCTCTACTCCCTTGTTCGTAATTTCACCTGCATTGATAAATTCTGTGGTATAACCACCTTCGCCAGAAACTGTCGGCACCTGAATGAACTGATCTTTACTTACTAAACTATAATAGGTAAAGTCGAATCCTAAGCGGTTTTGATAAAAACGCATATCGATACCAAATTCGGTACTATTAATAATTTCCGGTTTTGCATTAAAAAATGGCTTTACCGTATTCCTTACCACGCCGCCACTTGCATTTATAGTATTTTGTGGATTTATTCTGTTAAATGGCACTTCATTCCCCACTTGGGTGAAAGAACCCCTTAGTTTAGCAAAGCTAATAACTTCGGGTAGTTGGAACATCTCGTGAAATAGCGCCGTTACACCGACAGAAGGATAAAAATAAGAGTCGTTCCCGGTCAAGGCCAAAGTTGAGGCCCAATCGTTCCTTCCGGAAACATCCAAAAACAACATTTCCTTAAAGCCCAATTGTGCGTTAAAAAAAAGCCCCTCTTTTATAGCCTCACTATAAATTGAGGAACCCGTACCGTTGTAACCCGATAGTACCTGCACATTGGTAGGCAAATTCTGAAAGTAGAATTGATTGGGATATAGTAATCCGGTTACACCAGAACTTACACCAACCCCATCACCATACTTACTTTTCTGGTAGCTAGCACCACCTGTGGCACTAAGGCTAAAATCCTCCCCAAAAGTGGTGTCGTAGGTTAGGATTGCATCGGCATAGGCCAATTGATCGTCATATTTACTGTAATTCCAAGCGCCATTTGGAGCCACATTGGTGGAATTGGAACCAGCAGCATGTTGTTGTTCGTAACCTCTTACTGCATAATCATAGCTACCCCTAACCTGAAACTTTAGGTTGTCTAAGATATCGTAAGAAATATTCAAACTTCCGATAACTCTTTTGGCATCCTCGGTCAACGGCTCCTTGTTAACTATCCAATAAGGATTGGACTGCTGGTGATCCACCACAAACCAGTTTTGCAAAAACAGGTTCCTATCTGTATTAAAAACCTGGTAATTGTTTTTATATTCATAAAAATTCCTATCCCGGGGAAACTGATAAAGACCTGTTAAGGGGTTTAAATAGTATCCTGCAGGCAATCTGTTTTCTGTTTTCTCCAGGGCCAATATAACATTGGAAGTAACCGTTACCTTATCATTGAACAATTTGGTAGATTGCTTAAACGTAAAGTTATTCTTTTCGTAGCTATTGCCAGGTGTAATTCCTGTTGAACTAATATTGGCATACGAGAAATAAGCAGTAGTTCGTTCACCACCCGCTGTTACACTGACCGAATTATTAAAGGTATCCCCAGTTTGAAAAAAATCCTTTACATATTGGTCGTCATAATTGCCTGCTGTAGTGGACCAACTTTCTTTTGTACCGCCCTCTGAACCATATTTGAACTGAAGGTCTGCCATTTCGGAATTGAGATAGTGCTCAAAAGAATAGCCCGTATTTAACGTTACTACCGTCTTGCCTTTGGCTCCTTGTTTTGTGGTTATTACTACTACGCCATTGGCCCCCTGACTACCGTACAGTACAGCGGCGTTGGAACCCTTAAGGACACTAATGCTTGCAATATCATCTGGGTTAATAGCGGATAAGCCATCCCCTTGATCGGTACCTCCCCACATTCCTGGTTGGGCTCCTTTGTTGTTGGCCATTGGGATACCATCGATGACAAACAATGGGGAACTGTCCCCACTTAACGACTTATTTCCCCTAAGCACAATTTTGGTAGAACCCCCGGCACCCGAACTACTTTTCTTGATTTCAACACCGGCCGCTTTGCCAGAAATACTGTTCATAAAGTTGGGATCCCTTGTCTTTGTTAGTTCATCCCCTTGGACTGTTTGCTGGGCATAGGTCAAGGTTTTCTCCTCCCGCTTGATACCCAGTGCGGTCACAACCACTTCGCCCAATTGTTCTGCATCTTCTTCAAGCGCTACATCCAATTTATCGGAAGATCCCACAGTCAAAGATTGCGTTTTCATACCAATATAGGAGAACACCAATACATCTCCAGATGATGCCTCGATGGAATAAAGCCCATCGAAATCCGTTTGAGTCCCCGTTGTAGTACCTTTTAATAAAACGTTTACACCGGCCAACGGAATTCCGTCTTGGGTAACAATCCCTGTTACCGTTTTTGTCTGTGCCAGCAATGGGTACGTCCCAAATGCCAGCATCAAAACTAGCAGCAATTTTTTAGCCATAATTCAATTATTAAGTTAGTTATAAAGATTAGTTAAAGATTGTTAATCCTTGGTTAAAGTTAGTGTTATTTTTGAAAGAACATAATTTTTTTTTATAAATGTGTTCGAGCACATTTAATGATATCCTACAAATCCTACACTGTCTTGGCTTAAATCCTACTTTTAATAAATTGATGACGAATAAGTAGGGTTAAAATCAAATTAGACCGCGATTTACCATGGGTAAAGACTCCGAAAAAACAATTTAATGGGTTCCCTGTCCCTTTAGTTAGCAATCGCATCAATTTCCGATTAGTCCAAGTAGTACATGAAGTTTTCTGAAGTAATAATATCAATGGGCAACATCTTGATAGGGGGAATCCGTTTGCCGAAAAGAAAATGTTCTACCAAAAACTGTACACTCAAATATGCCTGACTTTGAGGCTTTTGATGCAACAAAAAATCGATTCGGCCCTCCAATAGGTGTTCCACATTTTGTTTCAAAAGGTCATATCCCACGATGTGAATTTTTTTATTGAGCTCCTTTAGAACATCTGCCAACATGTAGGCTTTGGAATTGGTGACGAAAATGGCTCTAATCGAAGGATTGTTCCCGATAAAAAAAGTGACTTCCTTTTTAAAGCACTCGCAATCATTAGAATCAAAATTACAGGTTACAATTCGTTCCATTTCCAACCCTTTTGCCTTAAAATAGTCCTTAAACCCCAATTCCTTTTGGATCATATGCCGTTCTTCGTTAATATGGACAATTGCAATCCCTTCTTGGTCCCGGGTCAATTTATTTATAAGACCTCCTCCTACCAGACCAGTCTGATTTAAATCTTGCCCGATAAAATTTTCGGAATTAACCGCATCGATGTGATTGTTAAACAATGCTATCTTTAGATTTAGCTCTTTGCATCGCCGAACTAGCGTTTGGGATTCTGAGTGGAATAACGGAGCCATAACAACACCATCTGGCATACTTTTTAGAACCTCTTCGGATTTCTCGATAAAGGATTTCTTGTTCATTGGATCATAAAGATATTCCTGAACCGTAATACCAAAGGGCTGAAACTCGTTCAAGGCAACGTCAATCCCTTTATGGACGGGAATCCAATAAGCATCCAAATTATAATCGGGAAAGAGCACACCAATTCTATATTCCTTATTCTTTTTTAAGTTCCTTGCCATAGGGTTCGGGCAATATTCTGTTTCCAATAGCACCTTCTCGACACGTTGAAAGGATTTTTTAGAAACCTTGCCCCGATTGTGCAATACTCGATCTACGGTTCCTTTAGAAACACCGGCAAGATGCGCAATGTCCTTTATGGTATACTTTTTTTTAGTCATGGAATTCCACAATATTGGCTGGCAAATTTTGTGTTAAGATATAAAAACAGAATTATTCTGCCGGATTTCCCTTCAGAATTAATTTGATAGGTGTGCTACAAAATAATAATAACCCAACAAGTGCATACCTACCATAAAGGGCAATCCCAGTTTTTGGATGTTCCATTCGGGAATAGAAAAGTACTTCTTGGAAAATAGGTTGGAAAACATGCTCCCAACCCAACGGAAAAAGCTTTGGAAAAACGTTGAGGATAAAGCGAAAAGGCTTAGTAATTTAAGAGCCTTAAATTCATGGTTAAATCCATAACCTTATTATCAAGGGCCGTAAAAGCTATTGAAAACAAGGTTGACCTATAGATAAATCACTTATTATCGGGCCTTGTAGGCCTAACCTCAATCTTACTGGGAAGGGTTCTAGGGTGCATCTTTAAAAGATCCAACACCAATTCCCCGATATCTTCAGGTTGAATCTTCCATTCATCCTTGGCAGAAGGTTCGTGATCGTTAAAATGGCTCGCCACGGAACCAGGCATTATGGTAGATACCTTTATGTCATATTTGCGCAAGTCCAACATGGCCGCTTGAGTAAATCCTACAACGCCAAATTTAGTTGCATTGTAACCCGCACCATTTGGGAAAAAATTGGTGCCTGCCAAACTGGCCAAGGTAATATAATACCCTTTTGATCTTTTTAAAGCCTCTACCGATGCTTTTAAGGTATGAAAAACCCCACTTAGATTTGTATCTATCATTTGGTGCCAATCACTTTCCGAAAGCTCGTCTATCGGAGCAAAATGGCCTACCCCGGCGTTGGCAAGAACAAGGTCTAACTGACCCCATTTGTCGAGCACTTTTCGTACTGCGGTCATTTCATCCTTGTGATTGGTGACATCAGAGGCCAATGCCAAAACCCGGTCTCCCCCGCTAAGTCTTTTTGCCGCATTTTGTACCGTTTCCAAGGTGCGGCCACTTATGGCCACACGCATACCCGCTGAAAGCAATTTTTGGGCAACCCCATATCCGATACCCTTTGATCCGCCTGTAATATATGCTACTTTATCCGTTAAATCCATTTTTGTGTTTTATTCCCGTTTAAATTTCTTTTTGTGAATTTATAACACTGTTCGATTATAAAGAAATAGAATGCGTTATTATTTTCATAAACTGTGTCACTAGTGTCCACTTAAAATAGACTGATTTTCAGTTGTTTATATTC
>SWCD01012104.1_pt1 | contig 57007 bp, 39 predicted proteins | sample 4693011 | NCBI WGS metagenome assembly SWCD01 (sample SAMN10267278, study PRJNA491770) | bioreactor metagenome | isolation source: DHS bioreactor inoculated with marine | place: Japan: Omine Ridge, Nankai Trough
TACGACAATTTGTAGCTATCCAAACGAAATAAAGGAGGGTTCCCCCTCCTTTATAAAATAATCCAATTTGGATTGATATTCAGTAAAACTAGGATGCAAACTTATTGTTTGTCCCACCAAACCCTTGTGGTCAGCACGTCCGGACCTTGACGGTCAACGGCTTCTTGATAATGTACCGGGTTGTTCGCCTGATCTCCCTCGGAGTAAGTAAGTCGTCTTGGGATAGTACCTCCAGTTTCATTACCGGGATAGTTCACTGGCACCAATACGGGAAACCCGGTTCTTCTCCAGTTAGAAAACGATTCGTACTCATTTAAGAACGTAGCCGCCCAGTATTGGGTGTTAATTTGCTCCAACGCTTTACTTGGATCAAAAGGTTTGGTAGCTAAATAAGTAGCAATATCCGCATCGGAAATCGCCGCCTCGGGCTTGTACAGCTCCAACATTTTCATAGCTGCTGCTACCCCCTTATCGTAATGCGGTTTTGGGTCGCCACCTGCAAGTCCCCATCTAACCGCTGCTTCTGCCAACATAAATTCCACTTCGGCATAAGTTTGAAAAAACATAGGTGCATCCTCGCCAGTAATAATGTTCCTGTTAGGCTCGGCGTAGGCATCTATGTTATCTTCGCCTGTCATATTTTGCAGCATTTCCAAATCCAAACCATTAGGGAGTCCTTTTAGATCAGCAGGAGCGGTACTCTTATCGCTAAAACGCTCCGAAAGAATCGGTAACCTAGGGTCGTCTTGCAGAAAGTCGATAAAAGTTTTGCTCATTCGCATACTGTTATCGGCCGTAAAGGTTTCCCCATTTCCATTCTTGTTTATTCCTTCGGGACCTGCAGTATGCTGTACATAGCAAATATCGTCATTGGATTCCATTACCCCACCAGCTATGGCCTTAGTAGCCCAACTTTGGGCTGCTGCAGGGTCAACCTTAATCAATCGCAATCCAAGACGTAACATCATAGAGTAACCGAAGCGTTTCCATTGTGCCTGATTCCCATGATAGAACAGATCGGCGTCACCGAAACCAGAAGTTCCAGATCCAAGAGCGGCCGTAGCTTCTTCTAACTCTTTAAGCATATCGGCATAAATCTCACTTTGCGCATCGTATTTTGGTTGAAGGATGCCTTCGATAACCGCCTTGCCCGCCTCGCTATAAGGAACGTCCCCATAAAGGTCGGTAAGCCTAGAATAGATAAAGACCCTTAGAATCCGGGCAATGGATTTCATTTCCTCCGGGTGTCCCTCATTATCCAACTGAACCAATATATCTTCAATGGACTTTACGGCCGACTCATAATATCTGTCTATCAAGGAAGAGGCATAACCTTTGTTCCAAGTATACTTATCCCCGGACCAATACCCTGCCGTTGTGGCAAAATGTTGCATCATGGTAGATTGGTAGATTAAATTTGCACGCCAGTTTTCGTAGCGTTCCCCTGAAGTATTCAATTGGGCCGCGGTCAATTTGCTGCCCACTGGAACTTGATTTGGTTTGGTGGGATCTATGTTGAGATCCTCGAAACCCTTGTCGCATGCCGAAAACAATAGAGCGAAGGACAATATATATATTATTTTTTTCATCATCGATTTCTTTAAAATTTAACATTTATACTGAGCCCATAACTCTTTGTGGACGGTACACCAAAATACTCCAATCCTTGAGAGTTGCTTACGTTATAGGCACTTTCCGGATCTATATTTTCGGTTTCCCTCATAAGAAAGAACAAATTGCGTCCTATAACTGAAATATTGGCACTGGTCAAGAAAATATTGTCCAACATCCTACTTGGAAAATTGTATCCAAAGCTTAATTCCCGAAACTTGATAAAATCGGAATCTTCAACAAATTGTTCGGCTATACCTGACATCCTTCCATAATAAATCGCTAAATCTTCAGGTGCTACCGTCGTAGTAAAAGACTGACCAACTCCCGTTTCAGCATCGAAAGTTGCTCCATCTATCCCCGAGACTTGCAGACCGTTTTCCCTACCTGGCAACGTTATTTTAGTCATACCACTCGCTGTGGCAACCCCATTGGTGCCAGAAAATATTTGGCCCCCAAATTTGCCGTCAATTAAAAAATTCAGGTTAAAATCACCCATTCTAAAACTATTGGACCAACCCAAACTCCAAGGCGGTACACCATCCCCTAATATAATCCTTTCACCTTCCTGGGCCCTTGGCACGCCTTCTGCGTTAATGTCGTAGACTATATTTCCATTATTGTCACGTACATAGCTTACCCCAACAATCTTACCATAACGTTGACCAACTATATGCTGTATCCTTACGTTTTGAGATCTAGGCTCATCCAAACTTACCGGTTGCCCCTCATCATTGGTTCTAACGATAAGACTTTCGTTGAATGCAGCGTTAAAACTAGTAGTCCAGCTAAAATTATCCGATCTAATTGGTGTACCAGAAAGCAGGACCTCGACTCCCTTGTTCTGCAATTCCCCTAAATTCGCCGAGGCAGAAGAATATCCAGAATAAATTGAAGTAGTTGCGTTTACGATATCATTATTCGTTTTGTTTTTGTAGACTGCCAAATCCAAGCCTAAACGGTTATTGAACATTTGGAAATCTACTCCAATTTCCGTTTCTTCCTTGGTCCAAGGCACCAAATTGGCATTAGGCACCGTGCTACCGGTTATCCTGCCCAAGGGCTGACCCAAATGTCCTTGTCCAAAAATCTCGTAAGTCGGGGCCAATTGATATGGTATATCACCGCCACCACCTACTTTGGACCATCCTCCCCTCAACTTTAAAAAGGAAATGGCCTCGGGAAGTTCAAAGGCATCAGAGAGTACCAAACTGGAGTTGACCGAGGGATAGAATACATCATTCGGGGTATCCTTGCCATAATAGGACAAAGTAGAAAACCAGTCGTTCCTGCCCGTAAAGGTTAAAAAAGCCCAACGGTCCCAAGCTAATTCCAAGGACCCGTAAAGGGAGCCGATTTTCCTCTCATTAAAATTATGAGATCGGGTCTGACTTGCCAAATTGGACATATCCTCGAAACCTGGTACAATAAAATCATTGCCACCCAAATTCAATTGTTCAAATTTTATGGAGTTGCTGTTGGCCCCGACAAAAGCTGAAGTACTAAACTTATCTGTTATATCTTTATCCACTCCAAGCATTACATCAGCATCTACCTGGGTATACCTTGCTTCGGAATCGGACATTCCACCTTTTGGCTTATATGCGGTACCAAAAGGTTCAACAGACTCCGATCGAATAGTATAATGGTCAGTACCAACCCTACCTGAAAGATAAAGCCAATCCAAAATATCATATCGTATTGATGTTGAAGCTATCAACCTGTTCTTTACTCTTTCGTTACTAAAGTTATACGCGGCAAAATAGGGGTTTGTAGCATAGATATTACCAGAATAGGCATTTTCCGTACCATCAGGTTTAGCACCTGGTTGCATATCCCTGACGTCCACGTTGGGAGACAACAATGCCACCGAATAGTTGGCATTCCCTGGAGAATCTGACAATCTGGGTGCATTCTTCACATCTTCCACAATATACCTAGCATTGACCTCAGTAGTAATCTTCTCACCAAGGACCGCACCTGCATTTAAAGAAAAAGACTTCCGATTCATTCCCGAATTGGGTACAATGTCCGCATTGTCCAGATTAGAAGCAGAAAGTCTATAGTTCATGTTTTCGTTAGCATTGGCCAAGGCCACCGTATTAATAAAGGTAGTACCAGTTCTATAAAAATGATCCTGATTATTGCCTACATATGAATAAGGTCTTTCTACGCCGTCCCATTGAACCACAGGTGAACCGTTCAATTTGACACCCCACGCATTATTGCCCAAATCAAAAGCTTCCGCCGCGTTTGCAGGTATTCTTGCCCGTGTTCCCTGTCCATAGGAAGTCTGAAAATCGGTTAATGTGGAATCAAAGTTGTCAAAGGTAACGGAACTTCCCAATTCCACTCCAAACCCTTGGCTAACCTTACCACTTTTCGTATTGATAATAATCACCCCATTACCACCTCTAGATCCGTATAGTGCGGTCGCTGCACCACCTTTAAGCACACGGACCGACTCTATGTCATCAGGGTTAATGGAGGAAATACCATCTCCTCCATCGGAACCTCCCCATAGTCCGGCCGAACCATTGTTGTCGTTACTAATTGGAATTCCGTCGACCACATAAAGCGGTTGGTTGTTCCCAGTCAAAGTGTTATTACCCCGGATAACCACCCTACTGGATCCAGCAGCACCTGTTGAGTTTTGGGTAACCTGTACCCCGGCCACCTTTCCTTGCAAGGAATTGATGGCATTGGTCTGCTTAATTGTGGACAGCTCATCTCCATCGACTTGGGTTGTAGCATAGCCCAGAGACCTTGCCTCCTTTTTTACGCCAAGGGCGGTTACTACAACCTCACCCAATTGTTCCGCGTCCTCGGTCATGGAAACATTTACAGTGGACTGGGCCCCCACCGGTAATTCCTGTGAAGAAAACCCTAAATAGGTAAATACCAAAATGGCTGAAGATCCCGACACATTTAAAGAATAGTTTCCGTCAAAATCTGTCGAGGTACCATTGTTAGTTCCCTTTTCCACCACGTTTACCCCCGGCAAAGGAAATCCCATGACATCTGTTACCATACCGGTAACCGTCTTTTCCTGAGCCATGATTCCCTGAAAGCAGAGAAATGCAGTAGCCATAAGAAAATGATAAATTTTTCTGTTCATGTTAGCTAGAATTTAAGTTAGTTGATGTTTTTGTTAAATTAACAGAAAACAAATTTATTATAATTTATTGGAAAAAGTTGTAAAGAAAAGCAACAAACCTGTATTAAATAATATAAAAAACGACTAAAAAAGCGAATTTTTTTAATATTTATAATACTTTTCTTACTTATTTATTGCTCTTAAATTTATTAATTTTTGTAAATGCAGACCCAGAATTGACACCTAAATATCTACCTGCAAAAATAAGAACCAAAAAGAAAGAAAAATTCCTATCTTGGTCTCAATGAACAGAAGCCATATCCTTAATGCCCTGTTGCTGAACAAACTGGTGGCTATTGTTAGGTTGCAGGAACAAGATCAGATAGCAGATGTATTGGAAATCCTTGTAGCTGGAGGTGTTCAAGCATTGGAAATTACTTCCAACACTCCAGGATTTGGCGAGGAGATTGAAATCGCCAGAAATATTTATCCCGAAATTTTAATCGGCGCCGGGACGATTACCTCTATTGACCTTGCCCTGACGGCCATCAAGGCTGGCGGGCAATTTCTGGTTACCCCGAGTACCAATCCAGAAATCGTTACGTTAGCCCACCGTAATAATATACCGGTACTAATGGGTGCTACAACACCAACCGAAATAAATGTCGCGGTTGAAGCTGGAGCGGATATTGTCAAACTATTTCCTGCTGCACCTTTGGGACTCAACTATTTTAAGGCCATCAAAGCCCCGTTTGACCAAGTACGATTTTTTGCCGTGGGCGGAATCGGCATGGACAATCTTAAGGATTGGTTGAATGCAGGGGCCGCCGGAGTGGGTATTGGAAGTAGTATGGCCAAACCCATGGTCAATATTGAAGATCGACAAACCAATATTGCACAGGTAAAGGAAATTGTAAAGTGTATTAAGAACCTATAGCTTGTACCCGGTAGTGAAACCTTAACCCATATTGGCAGCCCGTTAATTAGCTATTTTATCGACCAACCAATACCATAAAAATGATATACCTTTTTGCCCTGATTTTCTCTATAGTCTTCCTGATTTTCGGAATCGTAAAACTAAAGGTTCATCCATTCTTTGTCTTGTTATTTGCGGCAATAGGATATGGATTTTTAACTGGAATGAACATTGACCTTATTATCGAGTCCATCAATACCGGTTTTGGGGATATTCTTGGAAAAATAGGCCTGCTTATCTTATTTGGGGTTGCCATGGGAACCGTTTTGGAGAAATCGGGCGGAGCCTTGGTCATTGCGACGGGCATTCTTAAGGCCATCGGGCAAAAATCAATTCATTTGTCCATGATGATTACAGGATATGTGCTTTCAATTCCCATCTTTGCCGATAGCGCCCTATTGATGGTCAACCCGTTAAACAAGGCCCTTTCAAAAAAAGCAGGTGTATCCTATGCCGGAACGACGGCTGCCTTGGCCATTGGACTTACCGCAACCCACGTCTTGGTACCGCCTACCCCGGGTCCCATTGCGGCCGCTGGCATATTGGGGGCAAATCTGGGCGAAGTCATTATTTGGGGACTACTGGTCAGTGCCATTGCCTTAGTTCCTTGCTATTTTTATGCAACAAAGATTGCGGACAAGATTTCATTGCCCGTACATTTGGAGCCTGTAGAGAATCCAAAAAAATTACCTGGCCTTTGGAAATCCCTTTCCGCTATAATAGTTCCGTTGTTTTTTATCATCATAAAATCGGTAATGGACTACCCGGAGTTTGAATTCCAGGACTCGATTTTTAAGACCGTTATGTCCTTTCTGGGTACGCCGGTAATTGCATTGCTGATCGGCGTTTTACTATCCATGACCTTACCGGAAAAGTTGGATGAAAAGGTTTTTTCATCTACAGGTTGGATCGGGGAATCTTTAAAGCTGGCCGCACCAATTATCCTTATTACCGGTGCGGGAGGAATCTTTGGAAAAATGCTTCAAAACTCAGGAATCGCGGAGGTCATCACTACGGGACTTTCAGGTATTGAAATTGGTCTATTTTTTCCATTTCTTTTAGCAGCTTGTTTAAAAACCACACAGGGGTCGTCTACAGTTGCTTTGGTGACCACAGCCTCCATTGTGGCGCCAATTATGCCGGCATTGGGACTGAACGAGCCCTTTCTGCAAGTGATGACAGTCTTGGCAATAGGCGCAGGTTCTTCCGTTACCTCCCATGTGAATGACAGCTTTTTTTGGGTACTAACCCAACTAACAGGAATGAACGTACGGCAAGGATACATGGTTCAGACCGCAGGGACCTGTATATTCGGTATTACGGCCATTTCGGTTATTTTTATTATCACCCAAATTTTTGCCTAGGCATGCATAATTGGGAGAAAAAACATAGAATGTTGAATGAAGAACATAAACCAACGTTCAAAAATAATTTTTCTAAATAAGATAATCATGTATTTTCTATATTCTATTCTCTCTATTCTTATCCATATTAAACTTGTTTAAACTTATTCACGTGAAAAACTACCTATTATGTACTGTCTTTCTAGGAACTTTTTGTCTTTTGGGATGTAAACAATCCAACAAAAAGGAATCACAGACCCCGGAGAGGAAGTTTTCTGAATCTCCTGTTGAAATATTGGATAAGGAGGCCTTAGGTCTCATAGATCCCCAAACTAAGATTCGGAGTGTGGCCAGTGGTTTTGAATGGACGGAAGGGCCACTTTGGATAGAGGATGGCGGCTATCTATTGTTTTCCGACATTCCCAACAATCGAATACATAAACTAGAATCCACGGGCACTGTATCGATCTACTTGGAACCATCCGGACTTACTGGAAACAATCCCAAGAGCAATGAATCAGGTTCCAACGGACTTCTTCTGAATCTGGAAGGCGACCTAGTATTGGCCCAACACGGGGACCGCAGGCTTGCCAAAATGAACGCTCCCCTGGACGGTCCAAAATCCGATTTCACGACGATCGTAAATAATTATGAAGGAAAAAGATTGAACAGTCCCAACGACGCCGTCTTCGACAAAGCAGGAAACCTTTATTTTACCGATCCAGCGTATGGACTTCCAAAGGGCATGGACGATCCTACCAAAGAATTGAGCTTCCAGGGAGTTTATTGCCATTTAAGAACAGGGGAAACCATTTTATTGGATTCCCTCTCCAGGCCCAATGGAATTGCTTTCTCCCCGGATGAATCCAAACTGTACGTATCCGTTTCCGATGAAAAACATGCGGTTTGGTATGTATATAATGTGGTAGCTCCGGGGGAGTTGGACAATAAGAAATTGTTCTATGACGTAACCGACCAAATAGGAAAAGCAGGGCGGCAAGGTCTGCCCGATGGAATGAAAGTCAACAAGGACGGTTATATTTTTGCTTCCGGACCAGGTGGAATATGGATCTTTAATCCAGAAGCTAAAGCCATCGCAAGAATACATACCGGTCTACTAACCTCCAATTGTGCCTTCTCTGGGAATGGGAAAAGATTGTACCTAACAGCCGATAGTGATGTGCTGCAAGTAGATTTGAAGTAGTAGTATACCCCATTACTCCCCACTATTTTTTAACCGAGCCACACAATTGCTCAATGCCCTAAAATTGTGGTAGGCCGCTTTCCAAATATGGCCCTTGGGAGCCGTTTTGGAATCGGGTCGACCATCCAGTCCCCATTCGTACCAGCCTCCGTACTTTGGATCCATAAGATAAGTTTGGGTGTATTCCAATAAGGTATCAAAATGTTTTCTGTATGCTATGGGATCGTTGGGATAATAGCCTGACAGCAATAATAATGTATTTAGACCTTCTGCCTGGGACCACCAATTTTTATCGCTGTTTACGATGGTAAGCCTGTTGTCTCCCTCAAAATAATATCCGCCATCATAAAACCCGCCCAATTTGTTATCCCATCCATAGTTTAGGGCATGGTCAACCATTTTCTTTCCTTTATATAAGGTAATTGTATCATTTTTTAGACCCAGGGCTGCGGAGGCCTCCAACATAAGATAAGCCGTTTCAACATCGTGCCCAAAAGAAACATGATCCAAATTATAGTGCTTATTGATTTCTTCCTTGGATTTATCGGCGAATGAAAGGGGGGTCCAGTCCGGTTGCAAGTACAATGTTAAATATCCCTTGTCCGTCGTAATCCTATCCCTGATGAGCAACAGAAGCTCGTAAAGGCGCTCCTTGACCAACGGGTCTGGCCATACGTGATAAAGTGAGGTGAGGGATTCCAACAAATGGATGGAACTGTTCTGATCTTTATAGCCTACGGGAGATGTTGACGGTGTTTCATCCGTCCTTGTCAAAATGTTTCCATTCCGCTCCATGGCATCAAAATAACCTTTGTAGACAGGGTCATGGCTATGTTCCTCTAGCCAATAAAACGTTTTTTTCGCCAACTCCAAGGCTCCCTTATCCCCAGATACCCCATAATAAGAAGCTAAGCCGTAAATGGCAAAGGAATTGCCATACGCCGATTTTACAACACCTTTATTTAAGATCGGATTCCCCTGCTTGGTAACAAGCGTAAAAAAGCCCCCCTCTTCCTTGTCCCACATCTTATCCCTTAAAAACTCAAAGCCATGCCGGGCGTACTTCAAATAATCCTTGTCCCCCGGATAGATATCCGCGGCTTTGGCATTTGTCCAAACATGCCTTGCCTGGGTAACTATCATTTTGTCCTGATGTTCCCCTATACTAAAATCAAATGTAATCTCACTATAAAATCCCCCATCATCATAATCTACGGACAAGGGATACCATTTATCCAACAATTGGTCCTTGGCCGCGAACCCCAAAGTTGTTATAAGGTCATTATCGGCTTTGGACAACTTGGAAATTTGTGGGAATGCAGTGGCAGCCACAAAAAGAAAAAGAAAATAGATCGCACTCTTGGTCAACGCAGCAACATTTTAAATAAAGGTTTAATTCAAATCTATCTCAATCTTTCCTAGACGCCAGAAACACACAGCAGCAACCCAATGATAAGTAAGCCCTATCAATTCGAGTATACCCTAACCCTAAGTCAATGCCTCCCTACAATATTCTAGGCATTTAGACACTTCGCTTACGGGATCGGACCCTGCTGGAATTTCATATTCCAATTCTATGGAGGCAGGGAAACTGTACTTGTTATCCCTTATCAACTGTAGTGCTTGGGTAATTGGGGTATCCCCTTGGCCCCACGGAAGATTTTCTTGGCCATGGACCTTATTTTGTCGATCTTTAACATGCATGCTTTTTATACGGTCGTGTTTGGCCTTGATAAATTCCAATGGAGCAGAATTGCCTGCTGCCACAAAATGACCTAAGTCCAGATTAATAGCATTGAACTTTGATTGGGCCAAGGCAGTGTCCCATAAGGTTGGCGTCTGCTGCAAATGGCCGTGATAGGCCACATAAATACCATGTTTCCCGCCCATATCCCCCAACTTTTGGGTCCAAGCATCGTCCCCGGGATGCTCTAACGTTACGTGACTGGCACCTAGTGCTTTAGCGGCCCTCATACCCCAATCGATCTCGGCATCCGTATTATCTTTCCCGAAAGCACTTGGTTTAAATGCATAAATGGAAACACCTGCATCTTCGTACATTTTCCGGAGTTGTTTAAATTTATCCATGGAAACTTTGGCCCGCCATGCGGCGACCTCTTTTTTATAAGTAGATCTTTGCGCTTCCATATCGGCAAGTTCCTTTTTCTGATCTTCAGAAATTGTTCCATTTTTATTGGATTCCCTAAGAGTATAGTAAGCTCGGCCGTTGACCGGGTTTTTAATTTTTCCGGCAAAAGTTTCGGCTGGATCTCCCATTAGCTCAATGGCACTTATACCGCTGTCCACCACATACTTTAAAGTAGCCTCCGCGCTTTGGTCCTCCATACTTCGAAAGGAATAGGTAATGGCTCCAATTTGTACCCCTTCGATAAGGGAGTTGGGCTTTTTATAGATTTCAAGTTTAAACGGAGCTCCAAATAGGGATGGACCGATGAGGGACATACCAGCTGCCATCGTCGCGGAAGTTCCCAAAAACTTACGTCTGGAAATTGTTTTTTTTTCTGAACTTTTCATCTAAAACTATTTTACAAATTGTTAATCCCATTTACTTAAGGTCTAACAAGATATGACTTTTTGAAACTATTCGACCCCTACCATTACAAAAAAATTAAAATGGAACATCCCCGGGTCCGGTCCATCCCCCTCGCACCTTTAGCACCATATAGGCGATGGCAAATGACAATATGGGGATGTGCCCCAAACATCGGGCAATCCTTAAATTGCCCATCCCAAAATCATAAATAAACAGCTCAATCTTTTCAATTTCCTCATTTAAATGTATGTTTTTATCAAATAGAGTGAAATTTTCAGGATAACAGTCGGATGAACTATATTTTGGCTATTTTTGGAATATTGTTTCATCCGGCAAACTTTGGAAACATTTACGCCTCTTCTTGGGGAACTAACTGGGGCCTACATTTATATTATAGAATTCAATAAAATCAACACATTTTAGCATGTTAGAAAGCAAAATAGACAAAGCCACGGGTTTTGAAAAAAGGTTCGAGAATATAAACACGGTAATTTTCGAAAATTCTACAGCCGCATCAAAAGCGGTCGCAAAAGAGATTGCTTCACTCATCAAAGCAAAGCAAAAAACCAACGACAATTGTATTTTGGGTTTGGCTACCGGTTCCACCCCCAAAGGACTATATGCTGAATTGGTGCGGATGCACAAAGAAGATGGCTTGAGTTTTAAGAATGTGATTACATTTAATTTGGACGAGTACTACCCGATGGAACCCGATTCCATCCATAGTTATGTTCGTTTTATGAAGGAGTTGCTTTTTGACCAAATCGATATCCTTCCCAAGAATTGCCATATCCCCGATGGTACACTTTCTAAAAAGCAGATTTCCAAATATTGCGCGGATTACGAACTAAGAATTGAGGCTTTAGGCGGCATCGACCTGCAGATTTTGGGCATTGGTGGCAACGGCCATATTGGCTTTAACGAATCAGGGTCATTGCAAAACTCCAGAACGCGACTTGTGGCACTAGACCACATTACAAGGGTAGCCGCGAGCAAGGATTTTTCCGGACTAAGCAATACACCAAGAACGGCAATTACCCTTGGCGTAAAGAAAATAATGGAAGCCAAGCGAGTCATTTTGATGGCTTGGGGGGAAGGTAAGTCAAATATCATTGCCGCATCTGTCGAAGGTGAGGTGACGAACAAAGTACCAGCTTCGTTCTTGCAGGAGCACGACAATGTGGTATTTGTTATGGATAAGGCGGCCGCACGAAGATTGACACGAATAAAGACTCCGTGGTTAGTGGAGCAAGTGGAGTGGACCGATATGATGATACGCAAAGCCGTGCTAGGATTGGCCCAGCATCTAAAAAAGCCTATTTTAATGCTAACGGATGCAGATTATATAGAGAATGGGATGAGCGACCTTTTGGCCGATTCCGGTCCGGCGTACGACATCAATATTAAAATTTTCAATAAACTACAAAGTACCATTACGGGATGGCCCGGTGGAAAACCGAATGCCGATGATAGCAATAGGCCCGAACGTGCAAAACCCGCCCAGAAAAGAGTTATTATTTTTAGTCCCCATCCCGATGACGATATCATAAGTATGGGAGGCACATTTAAGAGACTGCACGAGCAGGGTCACGAAGTTCATGTTGCCTATCAAACATCTGGCAATATTGCAGTTGCAGATGACGAAGCGCTTAGATTTGCCAGTTTCGTCTGTGATTACAATGACAAATTCGACATCAAGGGAAAGGAGGCCCAATCTATCTATGAAAAAGCAAACGAATTTTTGAAGAACAAGAAAGCGAGTGAAATCGATATTCAAGAGGTTAGGTATATAAAAGGGTTGATAAGAAAAGGAGAGGCCCGATCTACAAGTCATTTTATTGGGTTGACCGATGATCAAATTCATTTTATGAACCTACCGTTTTACGAAACGGGCAAAATTGAGAAAAACCCTATCGGCGAGGAGGATATCGCATTGACCATGGCCCTCATCGAAAAAATAAAACCCCATCAAATTTATGCCGCGGGTGATCTTGCTGATCCACACGGCACCCATAAGGTCTGTCTGGATGCAATTTTTGAGGCGGTTAAAAGGTTAAAGGACAAACCATTTATGAAAGATTGTTGGCTATGGCTTTACAGGGGGGCATGGCAGGAATGGGGCATCGAGGAAATTGAAATGGCCGTACCCATGGGTCCCGATCAAGTTTTGGAGAAGAGAAAGGGGATATTTAAGCACCAGTCCCAAAAAGATGGCGTAGTTTTTCAAGGAACCGACAGTCGCGAATTTTGGCAAAGGGCGGAGGACCGAAACAAGGAAACCGCCGACATATACGATGCCATGGGATTGGCGCGCTATGCCGCCATGGAAGCCTTTGTTAGGTGGAAATATTGAAGCTACAAACCAAAATCAGGATAGCGTAAACTCGGGTAATCTTATCAGCTCCCCTCCCCTCATTGCCGATTTGTGCGCAAGAATTCCGACACAGGTAATGTTGGCCGACTGTTTGGCGTTGGGATAGGGTGAGGTGCCATTTACCAAAGAGGACAAAAATTCATGGACCAAATGGGGATGTGAGCCTCCATGGCCTGCTCCTTGGGTAAAGGAAAGATGCTGATGTTCGTCGGAATCATAAACCCCTTTGGTTGTGAAGTGCTGAATAGACTTGGGCAATAATTTGGCGAAATCCGGACTTTCTACTTCCTCTGGGATTTCGGGCTCTGGTTTTTTGGCGGTATGGACCACCAAAGGTTTCCCTTCAATCAGTGGCCATTCAACCGATTTTTTGGAACCGTACACCTCAAAACTTTCCCTATATTGCCGGGCAACGTCGAATAAGGAACGATAGACCTGGGCGCTAAGATCGGAGTTTCTAAATTTTATATGGGTGGTTTCTACGGCAAATGGTGAATTATAATATTTATGCAATTCCTCACGGATGGTACCCGATCCAAAACAGGATATGTATTCCGCTTCGCCACGGGTAAGCCCTAATACGGGGCCAACGCAATGGGTAGCATAATACATAGGCGGCAATCCTGGCCAGTAATTGGGCCATCCGTCCATGTCTTGTTGATGACTGGCCTTTAAGAACTGGATTTTGCCCAATTCTCCCTTGTCGTATAGCTCTTTCATAAAGAGAAATTCCCTTGCATAAACTACGGTCTCCATCATCATGTAGGCAAGTCCGGTTTTCTGGGCAAGACTTACGATTTCCTCGCATTCCTCCACCGTGGTAGCCATAGGTACGGTACAGGCCACGTGCTTCCCGGCCTTTAGTGCCTTAATGGATTGTACACCGTGATCGGGTATTGGGGTATTGATATGTACTGCATCAATACTGGGATCTTTGAGCAGTTCATCATAAGAAGTATACCTTTTTCCAATTACAAAAGCATTCCCGATCTCGTTCAATTTCTCCGGACTGCGCTGGCAAATTGCTACCAAATTGGCATTGGGATGTTTCTGATAAATGGGAATAAACTCGGCCCCAAATCCCAAACCTACGATGGCTATGTTTATTTTTTTATGGTCCATAACATGTATATTTTATGAATTAAACGTTTTTTTTAAAAAGCTTAGTCCGTCCGAAGCAAATGCATCCTGACTTGGGGCCAAGTGTTTCCAAATACAAACCGCACCGGCCAATTCTTTTATATCGGGGGTAAAGCTTTCAATAGAAATCACTCCTTTATAGCCTATTTTTTCCAATCCACTTTTAAAATCGTTCCATTGGGTCTGTCCAGTTCCCGGGGTTCCCCTATAGTTTTCGGACACCTGCACATGGATCAATTTATCCCCAACAGTGAGTATGGCCTTTTCTATATTGGGTTCCTCTATAGCCATATGGAATCCGTCCAACAGCACTTTGGTACTGCTGTGATTTACATCCTTGATGAGTCTCATAACATCGTCGGCCGTATTGATGAGGTCCGATTCAAATCGGTTCAATGGCTCCAATGCAATAAACAAGCCTTGCTCTTCGGCCATTTTGGAGACTTTGCCAATATTGGTGACCGCCCTCTCCCATTCTATCCTGCGCTGCTCCGAAGGCACCATCCGGGCCTTGCCCACCGAGGAATACATGGGTCCGGCAAGAAAGTTCGAATCCCAGACATTGCAAAGTTCAAAACATTGCCGGATATAATCAAAACAATTCCGGTGTAGCTCCACATTATCGCTCGTTAGGTCCTTGGTAGGACCAAATACTCCGCAAACCACTGCCTTAAGCCCGTTTTCTTTTAATGCTGACTTTACCAAATGTCCATCAATTAAGCTCGGGTCCTCCACGGGAATCTCTACAAAATCGTATCCCATCCTCTTTATTTTTGGGAACAACGAAATGGTGGTATTATCAAAAGGGGAGGTCCAAAGCCATGTGCTCACCCCAAATTCTATTTTTTTCGACATTCCTTTTTTTAGAGTTTAGAGTTTATATTTTTTTTGCGGATTACTGATTGTTCGTTAACAGCCGATGTCTTTAGCAGGTTAGTGATTGATGGTTTCTAATTTATAGTAGTTGATTTGGCCATTGAAAAATAAATTTCTATACATAAATACTCGCAAATTATTTTAGTTAGTAGTTGTAGTAGTCATAACTAACATTTCGTAGGTTGCATTAGAATATAAACATTTACCCTTTACCTTTAACCCTTGTACCTAATTGCCAACTACCACCTTCATCGTACCTTGCATTACACGCCAATGCCCAGGAAAGGTACAGATAAAAGGATATATCCCAGGTTTGTCCGGTGCCGTGAATTTCATTCTGACCGTTTTTTCGGGATCTAATAACGGGCTGGAGAAAAGTACTTCTGGCATTTTTGGCACGTATCCCAATTCGGCCCCGTTGGGATCTGTTGCCAATTTGTCCGCGGCCAATCCCACTTTTTCCTTTTCCCCTGGTTTGGTGATTACGAGATTGTGCTGCATAAAATCCGGGTTTTCAAATATGATTTCAACCGGTTTTCCAGCTTGGACCACAAACTCCGCAATATCGTATTTCATTTCGTTTTTAATGGTCTTGATATGGATGATAGTAGCATTTTTTGCAGACTCTTCCATTTCCGCGTTGGACTCCCCCGAAGTTTGCTTGCCCATATAATTTTTGGCAAAAACATCAGCTAGGTCCACGTCCTTGAATAGATTGCTCTGCCGATCGGAATAATCCGCTTCCACCTGAAATTTCCATTTACCGGCTAGGGGAATAGTGCTACCTGCAACTTTTATATGCATTTGATCGGATTTCCCATAGAAACCTCCTCCACCCCCGGTATCTTCAACTTGAATGGAAATTGAATTGTTTCCCGACTTCAAGATACCTGAAGGAATGACATAGTTCCTACTTACCAAATAATCGCCCTGCGTTTCACCAATCCTTTTCCCATTGATATAGACAACATCAGAATCATCTATGGGCCCCAAGGAAATACTTCCTTTTTTGCCGGAATCGGAAGTGGAAACCTCGAAGTTTTTTCTAAACCAAATAATTCCGTCGATATTCAGCCCCGCATCCTCAATGAACTGGGGCAGCTGAATGTCCTTCCAACCGCTAACATCCAAATTTTCCAGAGTTCTATCAATACCCACCTTTTTTGGTGATTTCATTTGGGGATGTTCCTGCTTATAAGCCATCAAAAACCCTTTGGCATGTTTGCTTGCAGCAACATATACCGCCTTGGACAACCACTGATCATTTATGATCTTTTCCTCCTTGCCCAATCTATACAACGCTTCACCAATCGAATCCGAGGGGTCACTTTCTGCCAAATACAGGATGGCCGCCAATTGCACAGTTGGATTATCGTCGTGCAACAAATCTTTTTTCAGCAATGCATCCACTCCTATTTCATTCTTTGGTAGTACTTCTATCGCTGCCTTTCGAACCGCATAGGATGGATGCCTTAAAGCTCCCATCACTATTTCGTTGGCTTTCTTTTCCGTACCGATAGCACCGAGCCCCTGAATGGTCCAAAGTGCATGAAGAGCTCCCGGATCTAGACCAAGACTATCAACTTCCTTTCTGTTCACCAAACCATATAGTTCGGGAAGAACATCCCTTTTTTCGCGCTCTACCAAAAGTCGTTGGGCGGTTGTTCTCCAGAACATATTGTCGTTGGATAGTGCTTCAATCAGGTTTTTGGGCTCATCCTTGCTCAATTCAATGGGTTCAAAATCTTTGGCTCCTTTCCAAACTACGCGCCATATACGTCCACGGGACTTATCGCGCAATGGGTTTACATAGGCATTTCCTTCACCGGTTTCGGCATTGTATCCACCTCTTTCATTTGTAGGCGTCGGATTGTGCTGTACGATAAAATTATACCAATCCAACACCCAGACCGCCCCATCCGGACCTACCCTTGCAGCCACGGGAGCAACCCATTCGTCCGCACCGGCAAAGAGGTTCCACCCATCGCTTTCGGTATATCCGGCACCATCCTTCGATATTTTGGCCATATGTACCAAATGGCCGGTAGGTTCGCAAACAAAGGCCACCTTGTCCCAAAATTGGGCCGGGTAATTACGTGCCGTATAAAAGTTATGTCCCGATGCGGCCGTAAACCCGCCGAATACGTCCACCTGTCTGACATGGCTTGTAATCGGGTGCATGGCATAGTGACCATCAATCTTTTTACTGCCTTCCGTCGGAATGCCCTCAACACCTTTAAAGTCAGCATTGGGAATGCCCACAAACACGCTGTGGGTATTATTCGCTGTGGAGGCAAAAAGGCTATTGTCTTCGGTGAATCCCAGACCCCAAGTATTATTACTGGTATTTGTGACCACTTCAAAATCAGAAAGGTCTGGGTGAAAACGGTACACTGCCTGTCCAAACTCATAATGTTGACCCGCTATTTCCCCCTTGAAGCCAGAATAACCGACGACCCCATAAATTTTATTATCCATTCCCCTTTGGAGGTTGGAGGGTCCTGCATGGGTATCGAAGGTGCCCCAACCTGTCATGATTACTTTTTTAATATCGGCCTTATCGTCCCCATCGGTATCCTTTAAAAATAGAAAATCAGGAGCTTGGGAGATTATGATTCCACCATTCGCGAAGGTGAAGCTTGTCGGGATATTTAGGTTTTCCGCAAAAACGGTAAACTTATCCGCCTTGCCATCCCCGTCCGTGTCCTCACAAATCTTTATCCTATCATCCCCGGTTCCCTTATCGTTCCTTACCGTGTTCGGGTAATCTACGGTCTCCACCACCCAAAGACGACCTCTCTCGTCCCAATTCATAGCAATTGGATTGATAATTTCGGGTTCGGACGCAAACAGCTCCAAATCAAATCCTGCCGGAACCTGGATCAACTTTTTTGATTCCTCTGGGGTTAACGGTTCTTGATATTCAGGTGCGGGATCCCGCTTTTCATAATTGGGAATATTGGGCATAGGCTTATATACCAATTTTGGAATGGTCTTCCCAAAAGCTTCCCATTGTGCCTTCACCTTATCGTTTACTCCCCACAAAATCCCTTGTTTAATCAAGTTTTGGAATTCGGGGTTGTTCCATGTTCGCTCGTCATGACCGTAGGCCGTATAAAATACCCTGCCCTGCCCGAAGTTCTTGACCCAGGTATATGGTTCGTTATGATCGCCCTCAATGCGCTCTTCCAAAACCGTACGGTCTTTGCTCAAATGATCATGCACATAAGTTTCGTCCCATGTAGAAAATTCTTTGACACTCTTCATCAAAGGATGGTCCTTGTTGACAATCTTAGCGGTAAAAGTGGCCGTATCGTGGCTCATAAATTGACCTCCAACCATATCTATATAATCCGGGGAGTTTCTAAAACAAAAACTGGCGGAATGGATTGGGATAAAGGCATGTCCCGATCTTACAAAATCCAATACAGCCTTTTCTTCCGGCTTGGATATTGTATCATAATTGGCATAAATAATAAGTCCGTCGTAAAGCGACAAATTATAGTAATTAAGGTCTTCAAGATTCTCGGTATAGGAAATATTGATTCCATCCTTGGACAGGGCAGAGGCCAAAATTGGAGCGTATTCCCTAGAATTGTGATGTTCATTGGCATGGCCCAAAAAAAGAATTTCCAATCTTCTGGGACCTGTATCATCTTTTTCCTTTGTGGATCGGTTACATCCAACAAGTACGCACACAAACAAGATGGCAAGACCTAATCGAGGGATAAATGTTCTCATAACAATGGCAATTAAAAGATATCTTCAATTTTAAGAATTAAATCCATAATAAATTGCCTTGATTTCATCCTATTCTGACTGTATTTTGACATAATTCGAAAAAATAGGTATCTTGGATAGATAAATTAGCGGAATACAGTAATGAAAGCAGCCCTCGAGAAATCTCCCATACCAAGCACACTTACATATGTGGCAAAATTGCTGAAAGAGCCCAATTTTGACCCCAATTGGCATTTTCATACGGAATATCAACTGTTTATGGTGTTAAAGGGTTCGGGGACCCGTTTTATAGGAGATCATATAAAGCACTTTAATAAGGGGGATATTACTTTTACGGGACCCAATCTACCCCATTTGTGGCGAAGTGATCAGAAGGATAGCGATGGAGGACCGGAAATGTACACGGAGGGAATTGTCGTGTATTTTGATGAGGACTTGATTGGGAAACACCTTTTGCAAAAAGAGGAGATGATTCGGTTGAAGCAACTTTTACACAATAGCAAAAGGGGCATTGAAATATTTGGGGAAACTGGTAATACAATAAAAAAAATGCTTTTGGACCTTGTCCCAATGGAAGGCCTTGAAGGATTTATTGCGCTTTTGCAAATATTGAACTGTCTGGCGAAAAGTGCGGAATACAGGCTTTTGGCAAGCCCGGGATATACCAATACCCTTAGGGAGACCGACACTAAAAGGATGGGGATAGCCCACGCCTTTATTCTGCAAAACTTCAAGAGAAAAATAACCTTGTCCGAAGTGGCCGGTTTGGCCCATATGACACCTTCCTCTTTCAGCCGATACTTTAAAAATCACGCCAACAAAACCTTCTCCGATTTTTTAAGTGAGCTTAGAATAGGATATGCCTGCAAGTTGTTGATCGAACAAAAAATGAACAGCACCCAAGCCTGTTATGAAAGCGGCTTCCATACCTTGTCCAATTTTAACAAACAATTTAAATCCATTACGAACAGAACCCCTGGCGAATATAAAAGGGAATACGATGCAAAATAATAGGGGTTTGTACAACTCCCAACCCCTTCCCAGTAGGGGACTAACTCGTATAACGCAATAATCGCCAAACACTTGTAAAAGAAGCAAGATCTAATCATTCTAGGGGCTTTTTTAAACTATTGTTTTATCTTTGCGGCTATGATAAAAACAAAGTCGCCCGAAGAAATAGAGCTGATGCGCGAAAGCGCATTGGTGGTATCAAGAACGCTGGGGATGTTGGCCTCAGAAATAAAACCAGGGGTAAACGCACTTTTTCTGGATAAATTGGCAGAGGATTATATCCGATCCCAAGGGGCGGAACCGGGATTTTTGGGAATGTACGATTTTCCAAATACCCTGAACATGAGTCCAAATGCCCAAGTGGTGCACGGTATTCCGAACAAGGAACCACTTAAGGATGGAGATATAATTTCGGTGGACTGTGGTGCCTATAAAAATGGATTCTACGGCGACCATGCCTACACCTTTGAAGTAGGGGAAGTAGCGCCTGAAATCAAAAAATTGTTACGGGTGACCAAGGAGTCCCTCTATATTGGTATCCGTGAGTTTAAAAAAGGCAATCGGGTGGGCGATGTAGGCTATGCTATCCAAAACTATTGTGAAAGCCATGGATATGGGGTGGTACGGGAATTGGTAGGCCATGGCCTTGGAAAAAAACTTCACGAGAGTCCGGAGATGCCCAACTACGGGAAACGGGGGCGTGGAAAGCGCTTTGTGGAGGGAATGGTGGTCGCCATAGAGCCCATGATCAATATGGGGACCCATCGCATTAAGCAATTAAAGGACGGATGGACCATCCTGACCGCAGATGGGCTACCCAGCGCGCACTATGAGCACGATGTTGCATTGGTCAACGGCAGACCGGAATTGTTATCCACGTTTCAATATATCTATGAAGCCTTGGGGATCCAAAGTGATGAGGAGAATGAATTTAGATCGACAAAATTCGTGTAATCCGTGTCCAAAATTTTTAAAACCGTACTCAATACGATTCCCCGGCCTCTTCTTATAAAATTTAGCTATCTGGTACGACCCTTGCTTGCTGTTTGGTATAGGGGAACCAAGTATACAGATCCTATTGACGGCAAGAGTTTTCGTAAATTTCTACCTTATGGCTACGAAAATCCAAGGGAAAACGTACTCTCCCCCTCGACGCTCTCCCTGGAACGCCATAGATTGTTGTGGCTCTACCTAAAAAACAAGACCAATTTCTTTACCTCCCCCCATAAGGTATTGCATTTTGCACCGGAACAGGCATTTTACAATCGCTTTAAGGCACTAGCCAACCTGGAATACGTTACCACGGACCTTAATTCACCCTTGGCCGATGTTAAGGCGGACATATGCGACCTTCCCTTTCCTGACAATTCCTTTGACGTTATACTTTGCAACCACGTATTGGAACATATCCCGGATGATCTCGGTGCAATGAAGGAACTTTACCGAATATTAAAACCTGGGGGTTGGGGCATATTCCAAATACCGCAAGATTTAAAAAGGACGGTTACTTTTGAGGACGATACCATAACAGATCGAAAGGAAAGGGCAAAAATATTTGGCCAGTACGACCATGTGCGTATCTACGGAAGGGATTATTTTGACAAACTTAGAAAGGTTGGGTTTACCGTCATGGAAGAGGATTACACCAAGGAATTAACCTTGGAACAATTGGATGAAAACCGTTTGGCCAAGGGGGAAATAATTCCTTTTGTCAGTAAGTAGTGGATTTCTACTTTCTTTTTTGCGAATTAAAATTGAGGTATAATTATCTTGATTAATGACGAAAAGACAAAGGACCATGGACAAATCAGTTATAAAAGTACAATTATAATTGATTTTTGAACCTATTTATAGCTGGGAGAAAACTCACTAGATTCCTTTTGTTTTTGGTCTTTCCATCCTTTATCCTTTCTCCTTGGGGCGACTGCTTTGACGGAGTCCAATTTTTATTCCACAATCCTCTTCTTAAACCCGTCGGTAATAAATTCCTCAATATTTCCATCCGCATCGAGATAAACGATAAATGCCTCCATATCCTTTTCACGTACCAAAAGCGCTATGGATTCGTCCAAGTCCATGGCCATAAAAGCCGTGGCGTAGGCATCGGCCTTGGCACAGTTGCTTGCAATGACACTTGATCCAAGTACATTGGAATTTTTGGTGTACCCGGTTTTCGGATTCACGGTATGTACGTATTTCTTCCCGGAAATCGAATCAATTCGGAACTTCCTGTAGTTTCCGGAGGATGCCAAAGCTTCGTTTTCCAAACTCAGCAAAACGATGGGCTTACTCCTGTCCTTTCCTTCCGGATTGTCTATACCTACCACCCAGGATTTTTCCTTCATAATGTTTTTTCCTTTGGCGACAATCTCCCCTCCTACTTCTACCAAATAGTTAGCAATGCCCTTTGCATCAAGCATAGCGGCCAATCTATCGATAGCGTAACCCTTGGCGATTGCGTTAAAATCAAAGCGAATACGGTAATCGGATTTTGTTATTCTATTGTCATCTGTAATCCCGACCTTTTCAAAACCTACATAATCCAACAAACTGTCAACTTTGGCACTGTCCAGCTCTATCTGCTTTCCTGGTCCAAAACCCCAGGCATCCACTAATACCCCTACGGTGGGATCGAAATACCCATCCGTGCTGTCGTGCACCTGCTTGGAAAGCTCAAATACATCCCGAAACATTTGGTCTACCACCACCGTAGAATCTCCATCATTTATTCTGGAAATATCAGAATTTTGGATGTAGGTGGACATGGAGTGGTTGATCGCAGCAAAAACCGAATCGATTTCGGGCTGGTAATCCAGCTGTTTGTCCGATATGTAGGTTATGTGATACGTTGTCCCCAATGCTCCACCACTCGACATATTTTTAACCAGATTACCGTGTTTCCCACAAGAAACGAAACAAGCTACTAAAATTATAAGTCCTATTTTCTTCAAGGTATGATTAAGATTAAATTAAAAATGGAACACAAGTAGGGTAAACAAAAGATACGAGCAAAGACAAAAGGCATTCAAAATTAAAAAACCAATTCCAAAAGTAAATCCGCCTTTCAATTATCTATACTCCCTATCCCTTTTAAAATGATTTTTTTCAAGAACATCAAAATCAAAAAAGGATTTAAACCTCGATTAGACCATCATAATCCACGATGTAATCTTCATTTAAATAAACAGGCAGACTTTGATCCGCTGCATTTGAAAGTCCGACGCCTGCATAAAAGGTCTTGGCCTCAAATTTCGAGGCGTGTTCCTTTAACTCCTGCATTACCGCCAAATCGTAAATTTTCGGATTTTCTGGGTAGGGAACGTATCGAACTACAACAAAATGGAGCATTTTATTCTTAAGGCATACAAATTGGGGGTTCTTTTTCAATTTACTGTTCACCCCCATAAATTCATACCCCTGGGCCTCCAGTTCATGGCCGACCAAATTCATCGCCAAATTGTGCAGTTCCTGTTCCGTTAAAGGTCGCATAGTTCAAAAAAAACCTGACAGATTTTTAAAAATCTGTCAGGTGTGTAGTTATATTAGATTAGGTGTTAGCCCCCAAAATCGTCAAAGCGGATATTTTCATCAGGGATACCAAAATCCTCTCCCATTTTCTGTACAGCCTTGTTCATCAGTGGCGGTCCACAGAAATAAAGTTCTATATCCTCGGGTTCCTCGTGATGCTTCAAGTAATTTTCGATTACACAGTTGTGAATAAATCCAACAAAACCATCACCCGGGCCATCCAAAGTTTCCTTTACTTTCCAATTATCCTCCGGCAAAGGCTCAGAAAGTGCCAAATAGTACTTAAAATTAGGGAATTCGCGCTCTAATTCTTGAAAATGTTCCAGATAGAACAACTCACGTTTGGAACGTCCCCCATACCAAAAAGTAACCTTACGGTCTGTTTTTAACGTTTTGAACAGGTGGTAAAGATGCGACCTCATAGGGGCCATACCTGCCCCACCACCGACATAAAGCATCTCTGCTTTGGATTCATTTATAAAAAACTCCCCATAAGGTCCGGAAATAATAACCTTATCCCCGGGCTTTTGTGCAAAGATATAGGAGGATGCAATCCCAGGGTTAACTGCCATCCATCCATTTTTGGCACGGTCCCAAGGCGGGGTCGCAATACGGACGTTCAGCATGATTTCCCTTCCTTCAGCAGGGTAAGAGGCCATGGAATACGCCCTTTCCGTAACCTCAGGGTTCTTCATTACCAAGGGCCAAAGATTAAATTTATCCCATTCGGCTTGAAACTTATCCGGGGTTTCATGCTCTTTTGGATGTGCTGTTATATCGATATCGGAATATTTTATCTCGCATTCGGGTATTTCGATTTGAATGTACCCTCCCGCCTTATAATTCATATCCTCCGGGATCTCTACAACAAATTCCTTGATAAATGAGGCTACGTTATAGTTCCTGGTCACGGTAGCTTCCCATTTTTTAATACCGAACACCTCTTCGGGAATAGTGATTTCCATATCCTGTTTTACCCGGACCTGACAGGCCAAACGAATCCCTTCGCGCAATTCCCTTTTTGAAAAATGTGGCGTCTCGGTAGGCAGGGCTTCCCCCCCACCAGAAATCACATGGCATTCGCACTGAATACAGGTACCACCACCCCCACAAGCGGATGGAAGGAATATCTTTTGATTGCCCAATGTTGAGAGTAAGGAGCCTCCGGAACCGACCTCTATTTTTTTCTCCCCATTGATGGTAATGGTCACAGGGCCTGAAGGCGATAGTTTTTCCTTGGTAAACAGTAGAAGAGCCACCAATAATAACAATAAAACCATAAAGGCAACCACTGTTATGACGACTGTACCAAGAGTGCTTGTAGTTAAGATCATTTTTATCTATTTATCGCATTGTTGTAAGAAACCGTATTTTCATCGGCCTCTTTTTTAATTTTCTTTGTCGTTTCCTGTCCAGTTTCGTCATTTAGACGAACCGAAGGTGCATTTACCCCATTCGCTTTTTGGGCGGTTTCGGTTTCTGCGGTTTTTTTGGGGGCGCTATCGTCACCACCTCCCGTAAGCATCCCACCAAAACTCATAAACCCAATGGCCATAAGTCCGGTAATGATGAAAGTAATACCTAATCCACGTAATGCTGGGGGGACATTGGAGTATCTAATTTTTTCACGAATAGCGGCAATGGCCAAAATGGCCAAGAACCATCCAATTCCGGAGCTCAACCCATAGTTAAAGGCCAAGGCCAAAGACGGGATTTCACGGGATTGCATAAAAAGAGAACCACCAAGAATAGCACAGTTTACAGCTATAAGCGGCAAGAAGATCCCTAAGGAGTTATAAAGGGCAGGGGAAAATTTTTCCACTACAATCTCTACCAATTGTACCATCGTAGCGATAGTTGCAATAAATAGGATGAAGGAAAGGAATCCCAAGTTATAATCCGCATATTCCGGTCCCAACCATGCCAAAGCACCATCCTTTAATATATATTGATCCAACAACCAGTTCATCGGTACCGTCACGGCTAAAACAAATATGACCGCTGCCCCCAGTCCGACTGCGGTGGCTACTTTTTTGGATACGGCCAAATAGGAGCACATTCCCAAAAAGGTGGCAAATATCATATTGTCTATAAAAATGGATTTGAAAAATAATTCGATATGCTCCATCATGATATTATAAATTTAAAAATCAGTACTACGTTAAATACGTAAAAATCAGACATTCATTATTCTCCAAAATATTATGGAGCAGCGGTTTACAACTGACAACTGTTCAATTTTTATTAACTCTCTTCGATAAGCGCCGGATTGCGAGCACGCTGTATCCAGATAATAACCCCAATAACGATCAAGGCCATGGGGGCCAATAACATAAATCCGTTGTTTTCGTAACCAATGGCATATAATCCCGTTTTTGCAATAGGATCGCCCAACACTTTAAAACCCAGCAAGCTACCGGCTCCAAGCAATTCCCGAATAAAACCGACAATTATCAAGATAAGTCCATAACCTGCAGCGTTACCTATTCCGTCCCAAAAAGCCCTTTTGGGACCATTGGCCAAGGCAAATGCCTCAAAACGTCCCATGATGATACAGTTGGTTATGATTAACCCCACAAATACGGATAAGGTCTTGCTCAGCTCATAGGCAAAAGCCTTGAGCACTTGGTCAACTATGATTACCAGGGCTGCAACCACGACCAGCTGAACAATAATCCTAATTTTTGACGGGATAATGTTTCGCATCAAGGAAATGACCACGTTTCCCATGGCAAGCACGAACATAACGGATAGGGCCATGACGATGGATGCCTTCAATTCCGCCGTAATGGCGAGGGCCGAACAGATACCCAGCACCTGAACGGTAATAGGGTTATTGTCCGCCAAGGGATCCAAAATCAAATTTGCGTCTTTTTTAGATAATAGCGCCATAATATTAATTTTTAGCTTTTATGGTTTCCAAATAGGGTTGGTATAGCTTGATGGTGGCATGGATCATGTTGGATATACCGTTGCTGGTAATTGTGGCACCTGCCAAGGCATCCACCCTATTATCATCCTTTCTTTCGTTTAGAGGGTCGTTATTGCCCTTAAAAACGGTTATACCCTCATATTTGGAGCCTTTCATAATATCTTCCCCGGCAAAATCGTCCATAAAATAGCGTTGGTTCAGGTTGGCCCCAAGCCCTGCCGTTTCCCCTTTATGGTCAAAATAGACCCCTTCTACCTTCATTTGATCGTCCAATGAAATATAGCCCCAGATGGCATCCCACAGTCCCTTACCGTACATGGGGAGAATATAGAACTTTTTACCGTCCTTTTCGCCAATGAACACCGGTAATTTACCCGATTTACCCTCCTTTACCAGATCCTGCTCTTTCTTTACGTTTAGCAGATATGCCGTGGTGTCCGGAGTAATCTTGTCCCCTTCAATAACAAGTTGTTCTTTTATATACTTTTTGAACTGCTCCGCCACCTTATTGGCAGGGATAAAATTCACAGTGCCTTCATCCTCATTATTATTCACTCCCATAGCGTACAGGATGTTCTGTTGCTTTTCAAATCGTCGGTTCTCCGCAATATTCCCACTTAAGGAGGAGGCTACAAAGGCCAACGCTGATCCCACCACAACAACCATGATCGCAGCAAAGACAACAGTATATAGGTTTTTATCTGTATTGATAGCCATAATTAAATTGTTTCTGCTTTTAATTTTTCCATTTCACTATCCGTACTTGCTATGATAGTTGCATTTTTTAAACGTTTCATTCTTCGTTTTATATTTCCTTGAACCACGTAGTGGTCAATCGTAGGCGCAAAGACGTTCATTAGCAAGATAGCAAGAAAAACCCCTTCTGGATAGGCCGGGTTGAATACACGAATCATAATGGACATAAATCCTATGAAAAATCCATAGATCCATTTACCCCTATTGGTCTGTGCCCCGGTAACCGGATCTGTGGCCATATAGACAATACCAAAGGCGATACCGCCCACGATAAGATGTTCCCAAAACGGAAAGCTCATCAAACCATAAAACGGACTGCTGTCGGTAATCCAACCAGAATCTACGACCCCATTAAAGATCAACCCCATCACCAAGGCCCCGATAACGGCACTTACCATAATTCGCCAACTGGCTATCTTGCTGAATATCAGAAAAAGTCCACCCAGCAAAATCAAAAAAGTGGAGGTTTCCCCAACGGAGCCCGGGATAAATCCGAAGAACATATCCCAAACAGAATGACCGAACTCGCTTGCATTGTTCTGGGCCAAATAGCCCAAAACGGTCTCCCCGGAAAAAGCATCTGGAGTACCTGCACTTTTTACCGCACCGTGCACCCATACCAGATCCCCGCTCATCCAAGTAGGATAGGCAAAAAACAAGAAAGCACGAATGGTCAGGGCGGGATTTAGGATATTCATCCCAGTTCCCCCAAAGACCTCTTTTCCAATTATTACCCCAAAGGCAACCGCAATGGCAAGCATCCACAAAGGTATATCAATAGGTACAATTAGCGGAACCAACATCCCTGTAACCAGATACCCTTCCTCCACCTCGTGTTTTTTAATAACGGCAAACAGGAACTCGATACCCAGTCCAACCCCATAGGACACAATGACCAAAGGCAGTACTGTTATAAATCCCAACCAAAAATTGTCCCAAGTAAGAAAATCCTGCATCACGGAAAAGTCCGATGGAAACCCATTGATGGCAGCGTAATGCTGAAAACCGGTATTAAAAATACCGAACAACAATACCGGAATCAGGGCCATAATGACCGTATTCATGGTACGTTTTAAATCATCGGCCGAGCGAATATGCGAACCGGAATGCGTAGTTTCGTTAGGGGTATATAAAAAGGTGTGCAAGGCATTAAAAGCAGGTGCCCATTTAGTATCGCGGTAATGGTGCTTTATAATATGCAGCCTTTTCTTAAAAGTCAATCTTTTATCGCTCATCTTTTATCCTATTTCTTTATACAATAAATCCAAACCTTCCCGTATAATCTGTTGATGTGGCTGTTTGGAAATACAAATAAACTCGGTAAGGGAAAAATCTTCCGGAATCACCTCGTATAGTCCCAGTTGTTCCATATTGTCCAGATCCTTTACCATACAAGCCTTTAGCAATTGCAAGGGATAAATATCCATCGGGAAGACCTGTTCGTACATCCCTGTGACCACAAAATTCCTGTGCTCACCATTTGTATTTGTGGTTAGGTCGTATTTCTTATGGGGGGTCAACCAAGAAAAGGTAAAAGCCCGTGTGGCCGAGATCTTATTGAAGACAGGTTTGTTCCAACCAAATAGCTCATAATCGTCCCCTTCTGGAATAACGCTTACGGTACTGTTATAAAATCCGAGATGACCGTCGGGTTTGGTTTTTGTCCCCGTTAGGACATCACCGTTAATGACCCTTATATTTTCTGTAGTTACTCCACTGGCGTAGAGGAAGGTAGCAACCTCCGCCCCAATTTTGGTCGAATAATATTTGGGCGATTTAACAGAGGAACCGACCAATGCGATGGTCCGCTCCGCATTGAATTTTCCGGTAATCAGCAATTCCCCGATAATCACTAAATCCTGTGGAGTAATGGTCCAAACGATTTCGCCCTTGTTGATGGGGTCCAATTTATTTATCTGGGTACCCACCAACCCGGCTGGATGGGGGCCGGAAATTTTATGAAGTTCGACACCTTTCAGGTCCGCCAAAGTCGATTTGGATTTTTTCCCAACCGAAACATGGACCTTGCCAGGGGTAAGTTTCCCCAGGGCACTAATGGCAGCCTGTAGATACTTTTCTTTTCCCTTTAGGACATAATCCATCTCAGCGGCCAAAGGGGCCGTTACATATCCAGAAATGAAGATCGCTTTGGGGGTGTCATTCGGGTTTGCAATAATATCGTAGGGCCGCTGCATTATAAATGGCCAACAACCAGATTTTAACAAAATCGCCTTGATTTCACGTGGAGTGGCACTTTCGGGGTTAATGGTTTTGTGCTCCAATGAAGACTGGGCTTTATCCGCAAGGATTTTCAAAGTAAGGATCCTTCTGCGAGCACCCCTAACAATTTCGGTTAATTCACCGCTAACTGGGGAAACGAAGAGCATATCCTCCCTTTCCTTGTTAAAGAAAAGTGCCTCCCCTGCTTTGACCTCGGCTCCTTCCTTAACCAGCATTTTTGGGGTAATTCCGTGAAAATCATCTAGATTAATGGCATAAACATTGCTTAAAGCAGCCTTGGAAGTTGTATGTTCGGCAGCACCGACAAGGTTAATGTTCAAGCCCTTTTTAATTCGAATGTCTTTAGACATGTGCTCGTAGACCTTAGGTTAACAAAATTTCGGGTCAAATTTAGTGTTTAAAAAAAAGTTATCATAATTATTACCTATAAATTTGGCATTATACCGATGTAAATTTATCCAGTACTGTTTTTACTTACCTTTGCCCAAAATCCCACGTATTTATGAGGCACTTTTTATATTGTGTTTTTGCGCTTCTTTTTACAGGAACCACCTTTGGCCAGGTTGAGGAAAAACCAAATCCTCCGGAATACATAAAGACCATTATTTTCAAGGGCCCCACCCAGGATCAATTTCCTGTGATAACCTTGGATGACCCCATGTATTTGGAATTTGACGACCTGTTGGCCAATGAACAGGACTATTACTACAGGATCGTGCATTGCGACTACAACTGGATGCCTTCCCAGCTGTTAAAGTCCCAATATCTTTCCGGGATGGACAACCAGCGGATAATACACTATAAAAATAGCTTTAACACTTTACAATCCTACTCCAATTACAAGCTCACCATTCCTAACGAGAACGTACGGTTAAAGGTAAGTGGCAATTATGTTCTGCAGATATACAACAATCGAGACGAACTTCAGTTTTCCCGGCGGTTCGTGGTTTACCAGAATAGGGCTACCGTTGGGGTGGTTTTAAAAAATTCCCGAGATTTGACCTATTTTAAGGAGAAACAGGTAGTACAGTTCAACATCAACATTGCGAACGTACCCGTTGTCAATCCCAAACAGGAAATAAAAGTTGCCATTTTACAAAACTATTACTGGCCCTCTGCAATAAAGGGAATATTGCCCCAATTTACCATGGGTCAAAATTTGGCATACAAATATGATAAGGAAACCAGCTTTTACGGAGGCAATGAATTTTTTAATTTTGACACCAAAGACCTTTACGCCGCTTCATCATCCATTGCCAGGGTAGAGTTGGGCAGCAAGCTGTACAATCATTATTTGTTTGCGGGTTATTACAGATATAACAAGGAATACACCTATTTCCCGGACATCAATGGGGATTTTGAAATTAGGACATTACAAGGGGAGGATATGTCCACTGAATCGGAGTATACAATTGTCCATTTTAGCCTTCCTTTTAATCCGGAATTAGGGCTAGATGAAGTTTATGTGTTTGGGAAATTCAACAATTACGAACTAACGGATGACAATAAAATGACTTACAACGCATCCAATGGCATGATGGAGGTCGCCATGGAAATGAAGCAAGGTTTCTATAACTACAAATACGTAGTTAAAAAGGAGGATGGTACGGTAGACCTCGGTACGGTAAGTGGCAACTTTAACCATACCGAAAACAACTATCTGGTTTTGGTCTACTATCGCCATTTTGGTGACCTGTACGATAGCATTATCGGTATAGGTACCGGTAATTCCCAGGATATTACCAATTAATGCCCCGACTTTCTGCCCGAATGCTTCATTTAGGCGGTCGTTTAGCAACCAAATATAAATACAAGTTCAAGTTCAATAAAAAATCGATTCGCATTATGGGAACAAATACTATTAAAAACCAATTCACTAATCCACCAATTCACTAAATCGCTATTCCACTAACCCACCAATTCCTTGAAAATAAAGCGCTCCATATGGACCAGAGGCAGGTATTTAATGCGATATCGGGGCACGAAATGCCTCAACTGTGGACATAATCTAGATATCAGCGATAGATTTTGCCCTCAATGTTCCCAAGCAAATAGTACCAAAAAGCTTGGTATAAAGGATTTTATTGAAGAGTTCTTTTCTAATTTCATAGCCTATGATTCCAAACTTTGGAAAACACTTTCGGCTCTTCTATTCCGCCCGGGCCGCATAACGCAGGACTATATCGCCGGTAAAAGGACAGCCTATACCAATCCTTTTCGATTTTTGCTGAGTTTGGGAATAATCTACTTCTTGATGTTCAGCATTACGCGCGACTTTGATCAACTTGATAAGTTGGGAACCAATAATGATCCGGATTTTTTTAATGTGAATATCGACTTACGAGAAGATTTGGATCAGCAGGAACACAAAAACATGCTGGATTCCCTTGCACTTTTAAAAAACCAAGATAGAACCGCAAAAGAACGGGATTCCTTGATTTTGGCAAATCCAGTGAAAACGTTTAAGTCCATAAGGGACAGTTCGCTAATAGAAAGATATTTAAAAAAAGAAAGGTTTTTCAACGCTTTTATTAGAAAGGACCCCGGCGTGACATTCGGTCAGCTTGCCGACAAATACAGCATTCCCCGTTCCCTGGGAAATAGAATGTCCTTCCAAACGGCAAGGAGCCTTTTCAAGATTGGACAGCAGCCCGGTACTTTTGCCAGTGCAGTCATATCTAGGTTGCCATTTGCCATCTTTTTCTTTTTACCCGCGTTTGCACTGTTCCTTTGGTTGACGTATATCAGGAAAAAATACACTTATGCCGATCATCTTATATTTAGTTTCCATAATACGGCCCTGTTTTTTATCTTGCTCATTATTAGCTATTTGATAGATTTGATTTTTAAAACGGACAGCAATTGGGTTTTTCTGATCATTTTTTCGATTTATCTCTTTCAGGCGATGAGGAAATTCTATGGACAAGGCATTTTCACAACAATTGTTAAATATCTATTTTTGAACATCATTTTTTTTATATTAGCAGGAATGGGGATTGTTTTGCTTTTAACAGGAAGCCTTTTCACATATTAGTGTCCTCCTAAAAAGTCCGATAACTGCGTTATGCTTGTTTTGAAAACTGTCATTTACCACAGTAAATCCATTGGTTTTCATATCTTTGCAGACCTGTTTTCAGAACTTTATAGCCCAGCTATTCAACGGGCGGGGACAAGCGCATATATAATAGACATAAATCTATGATTACACAGGTAACCAAAGGAATAAAGATTTCGGTACAGACTAGTTTTGAAGGCACCTTCTTTAAAAACTACAAAATGCACTATGCTTTTGGTTATACCATAACCATTGAAAACCAAGGGAAAGATTCTGTTCAACTCACTTCAAGACATTGGCAAATCTATGACTCCTTAAATGAAAGGGAAGTTCTTGACGGGGAGGGCGTCATTGGTAAAAAGCCGGTTATATACCCTGGGGAATCCCATACCTACAGCTCGGGTTGTCTCTTAACATCCCCTATTGGAGCCATGAAAGGCCATTACAACATGGTAAATCTAGGTACTACCGAGAAGTTCAGGGTTTATGTGCCCAACTTTAAGTTCAATGCCCCTTTCTCCTTGAATTAAAACTATTGTCTTTCCAGAGCTTATCCCTATGGATATCTCTCGTTGCTCTTTTTTTGTACGAAGTGCATAAGGCGTTCAGCATATGCCCGAATGCCTGAAGGTGATGCGAAAAAAGCAGGATTTAATTTTATTTTAACCAGATAGCGATATTGCTTTTAGTACCTTTGCCATCCATATATTTCAAACTAAAAAACTACTAAAATGGGCAAAGGATTTTTTCAAGTTCCAACCGCAATCAACGAACCTATTAAGTCATATGCTCCGGGCACCCCGGAAAGAGATGCCGTCTTAAAACAATACAAAGAGTACTACAACAGCAAGGTAGACATACCTCTTTATATTGGCAGTGAGGAAATAAAAACCGGAAACACCAGGTCCCTTACCCCTCCGCATGACCATAAGCACGTAGTAGGCCAGTATCATCTTGCTGAAAAAAAACATGTTTCCGAAGCGATAAAGAATTCCTTGGCAGCTAGAAATGCATGGGCCAATCTTACCTGGGAACAACGGGCCGCCATTTTTCTCAAAGCGGCCGACCTTATCGCAGGGCCATATAGGTCCAAGATCAATGCGGCGACCATGATCGCACAATCCAAGAACATACATCAAGCAGAAATCGATGCAGCTTGCGAGCTTATAGATTTCCTGCGGTTCAATGTGGAATACATGGCGCAGATCTATGAAAGTCAGCCAGAATCCTCGGAAGGGGTATGGAACCGCGTGGAATACCGTCCCTTAGAGGGATTTGTATATGCCATTACCCCGTTTAATTTTACGGCCATTGCGGGAAATCTTCCAGCGAGTGCGGCCCTTATGGGGAACGTAGTCATTTGGAAACCCAGTGACAGTCAAGTATTTTCAGCCAAAATAATTGTCGATGTCTTTAAGGAAGCCGGTGTTCCGGACGGCGTTATCAATGTGATCTATGGTGACCCGGTCATGATAAGCGAAACCGTTTTGTCGAGTCCTGATTTTGCCGGACTCCATTTTACGGGTTCTACCCACGTTTTCAAAGAATTATGGAAACAAATCGGAAACAACATCCACACCTATAAAACATATCCTAGAATTGTTGGGGAAACGGGGGGAAAGGACTTTATCCTGGCCCACCCTACAGCCAATCCCCAACAGGTGTCCACTGCCATTTCCCGTGGGGCATTCGAATTCCAGGGTCAAAAATGCAGCGCGGCATCTAGGGTATATCTGCCCAAGTCCCTTTCCAAGGAAATATTGGAGCTGGTCAAAAAGGACATTGCTTCGTTCAACAAGCCGGGGTCTCCCGAAGATATGTCCAACTTTATAACCGCTGTGATCCATGAGGGTTCCTTTGACAAGTTGGCGAAATATATCGATCAGGCGAAAAAGGATAAGGACGCCGAAATTATTGCTGGTGGAGGTCACGACAAATCCAAAGGGTATTTTGTGGAGCCTACCGTGATTTTGACCACTGATCCCCATTACACTACCATGGAAACCGAACTTTTCGGTCCTGTCGTCACCGTATATGTCTATGATGACAAGGATTGGGCCAAAACGTTAAAGTTGGTGGATACAACATCGCCTTATGCCCTAACCGGAGCGGTATTGGCAACCGATCGATATGCCATCGACGAGGCAACCAAAGCTTTGCAAAATGCTGCTGGTAATTTCTACATTAACGACAAACCGACAGGTGCGGTAGTGGGCCAACAACCATTTGGAGGCGCAAGGGCATCCGGCACGAACGACAAGGCGGGATCTGCACAAAACCTATTGCGATGGGTATCCCCAAGATTGATCAAGGAAACTTTTGTTACTCCTATAGATTACCGATATCCATTTTTAGGATGATCGATGTTTCCCCAAATATTGGAGTGTCTTAAAGGACAATTAAAAATAAAATGGGTGCTGAAATTATTCAGCACCCATTTCTTCGACTTAACAAACAAAAGATATTCCCAAATTATCTGTAGAGGGTAAAATGCCCTACGTACTGCTGTTTGTCTTTATCATTGGCATTTACCACATACCAGTAATCGCCCGATGGCAGCTCCTTGCCATCATACTTTCCGTCCCATGAGGTTACCTGATCTAAACGGACCACTACCCTGCCGTAGCGGTCGTAAATGATTACCTCGATATTGGGGAAGTAATCCATATTCTTTGGCGCCCATACATCGTTCTTATTGTCCCCATCGGGAGTAAAGAAATTGGGGATCTCTACCATTCCCGTAAATTCAAATGGTATTGTTACCGTTGCCTCACAACCTTTGGAATCCCTTACCGTTACGGTAACATTATCGTCTTCATTTAAGGTAAATACGTTATTGTTACCTGCAGCATTGCCCTGGAAGAAGTACTCATAGTTTCCAAAGCCGCCGGTAGCAGTTGCCGTAATCTCATTTGGGCCAGTTTTTACGGCACTCAAGGTCAGTGGATCATATTCGTCGATCGTAAATTCCACAAAGGTGGCACAACCATTTTCATGATAAATGTAAACCGTGTGGTATCCGGCCGGCAAGTCGCCAAAAGTACGTTGGGTATCAGCTTGTGCTATATCGTCAACATCCAAGGAGAACAACAGTTGTGGCACTATACTTTCATCTTTCATTTTAACGGTAACCGTACTGTTGGGGAATATCCCCTGACATCCGTATTCCGGACTGGCCTCTGCGGTAAGATCTACCCCTATTACTATAGGGAAGATTACATTAGTGGTACAGCCATTGGCATCCCTTATAAAGGCAACATAAGTTTCCCCTCCAACAAGATTTTCAAAGAAAAGATTGTCGTTCCTTACAAAATCCGCATCATCGGAAGAGTTGAGACTGGTTTCGTAATATTTGGTTCCATCTACAGCCGTAAATGGTGTACCCCCAGTGATAGTCAACTGGGCAGTTCCATCGGCTGCATTGATACACGTCTCCGGAGTCTGTACCGATGTTACATTTAGGGGATCCGGTTCCGTGATCGTCAGGGTCTGCTTTTCGGAGCACCCCTTTTCATCCTGGAGCAATATCTCATAGGTTCCTGGCGACAGATCGTCGAACACATACTTCCCAGGATTGGCCGGATCGCTGAAAAATTCACTGAAATTGGGCGATATGGCAAATTGGATAAGTCCGACCCCACCGCTTGTCACTTCCACAGAGATCGATCCGTTGCCTTCCCCATTACAGTTCACTGGGACCGACGTGGCGTTGAACAGGATAGCGTCGGGCCGTTTAATTGAGAACGGACCTTGAACAGCACCACAGGAAGCACCACTGGTGACCCCGATATAGAACTCATATCCTTCGGGCAGATTTTCAAAAGTACCATAATCCTGAGCAGGCCGAACTTGGGTTGCCGATGCAGCAGGGTTAAACGGATCAGATCCAGGATCACCTTCGTACAAGGTGTATTTGTAATTGCCCACCCCTCCATCTGCAAAGGATTCGATCCTACCATCCAGTTCGGAGTAACAGGATATATCATCGGGCAGGTTTGTGATCAATTGGACTATTTCGGCATCTACCAAGGTCACCCCGGGAGATTTAATCTCCTTACAAGTTAATGTGGACCCCGTTTTTCGCACGTTGTATTGATAGAACCCGGCGTTTCCATTGATTATGACGGAAGTGCCCGTAATAGGGGTATATGGCGCGGGATCTACTTCCGTTACGGAACGGTATTCATAAGTGAATCCAGGTTGTGGGTTTACTATGCTCAAACGCATCTGGCCCTGACCGCCACAGCCCGGTGCCTGTACCTGTACCAAATTGGGGATAAGCGGTGGTGGGGGCTGCACAAAATAAGGATCAGTGACGCCCTCACATCCATATCCGGATACTATTTTAATAGCGTACCACCCCGTGCTTATAAATCCGCCGGTTGCACCACTAAACTGGGGTACATCCTGCAAACCACTGGTTGAGCTGATATCGGTATTATCATTGCTGCCCAAGTACAACAATTGGTATTTGTATCCAGCACCAGGAACACCCCCGTCAGCACCCGGATTCCCTGTCGAAATCTGGTAGGCCTCCAAAACCGCGTTGTTGCCATCTGGACAGATCAGTCCAACCGGTTCCCGTATCCCCGCGGTAATAGGCGGAACTGGATCTAAGGTGATATCGGAAGTATCCTCGCATCCCTGAATATCCTTAACGGTAACCCGATAATTGCCACTGGAAAGGTTATCAAATTCATTGATTGCCCCAAAAGGCACTACTTCCAAATAATTTCCGGTGCCATCGTCTTTTGACAATTGGTATTCATAAGCCGATTGATCCCAACCATCAGTGGCATTGGCCACTATTTTTCCGGCATCATCGGTACAGTTTACATTGCCGATTTCGGACGTTGTTACAGCCAATGCGGCAAGTGGCGCCCTTACAGTGGCCACATTGCTCTCGGCAGAACAGTAGGGACTTCCTTGTGAGGCGACCCTTACGATATAATTTCCGCCGGCCAGAACAGTGATGGTCTCGGGATTAGTTGTTGTATTGAAAGTACCCGATTTGAACAGAGTCTCCGTACCGGTCTGATCAAGTGAAAATACCTGGTAATCGTATACGCCAATATAATCGGCGACCGTTATGTTCAGCGCTCCATCATTGGTCCCAAAACAGCTTACCGGCTTGGCCTCGCTTATAGTAACCGTCGGTTTTACAGGTTCGTCAACATGATGTTTTGGAAGCGGATAGGTACAGCCACCGGTATTGTCGACAACCTCGAAAAGGTAGTCCCCGGAATCCGGTAAATCTATTTCCACAAAGCTAGCGCCACCACTACTAACGGCTGCTACCGGAGTGATCGAGGTGGTGTTAACGGTAAAATTCGTAGTTCCCGTAACGTCGATCCGCACTCGCTCTGGATCTTTACAATCCAACGCGCTAAGAACGGTCAAAGTCGGAACGACCGTGGTTGGTCGAGTTATGGTTGGCACAACAAACGTAGCCTGACAACCATTTCCGTCGATAGCATAAACGGTGATATCCTGGTCCGTACCATCATCGACAATTTCAAACTCATCGCTGGTCTGATAGTTCCCAAAGCCTGTGATGCTGTATTGGTAACCCGGTGAAGTTCCGGGGTTTGACGGATCTACGACGACCTTAATTATTGTGGAACTATATCTATTTGCCCCTCCTGGTACGCAATCAAAAGGCGGTGCGCTTGCCGTAATCGCAAATAACGGAGGTTCAATTATTTCAATAAGACCCCAAACACCCGAGCAGTCCCTAGCAGAAACTACCTCCACATCATAGCGGCCCGCAGATAAACCGTTAAATGAACCTGAATCGTTGGAAGTAATCAGTGCACGTGTATCAAAATTCAGTAAATTATATACTATTGGTCCATCCACATCGGTTCCCGATTGCACCTGAACATTGATACTGCCATCGTTATCGCCTTGGCAAGTTATATCCGTATCTGCAACAGAGGCGATGACCGGAGGGGTGGCAGCTTCCAAATGGATATCCACTATCTTGTCGCAACCGGTCTCATTATCGGTGACTTGGACTTGGTAATCCCCGGGTGCCATGTTGATAAATATTCCATTTACAGGTTGAACTGCAGCGACCGATGCAGTAATCGAAGTCCCCGAATAATCGGTTCCGCTTAGATCATAAGTAAAATCCCCGCTACCCCCTACAGGGGTTACAGTAATTACCCCATCGGGATCGTTACAGGTCGGTTGCGTTGTAAAGTCGCCCGAAGCCGACAGAAATCGGTATACATCCGCTATTCCGGTACTGGTACAGCCATTGGCATCTACCACGTCCACGGGATAGGAGCCCGTTGAATTTACGGTAAACGTAACATCATAGGTAGGTAATGGATGGGCGGCCGTAATCGTGGAATTCAGCACCCCAAATTGGGTAACCCCGCCCAAGGTAAATCTCGGCGTATCTACCGTTTCTGGCATTGATGCCGTAATCTGAAAATATTTTGCCGAGACGTCGCATTGATTGACCACATCTAATGTTGGCGCGGGCAATGCAGGATCCATCACTATGGTCGTAGGGATACTAAATGATGCACAATTTGTTCCATCCTTGACATAAATATCATAATCCCCTCCCGGTCCAAAGAATGTAGTCGCTGGGGTAAAGTCGCCTGCAATTGGGGAAACCCCTTGGGGCATAAAGGCAAAGGTGTAGGGACCACCGTCCCCTCCTGAACCGCGAACGGTAATCTCCCCGTTCGAATTACAGTTTGCCGGCCGTTGCACCAAAATGTCCAAGGAGGGCAGGTTCTGATCTACGGTTACGGCAGCAGCATCCGTACAGGTATCGGCGTCGGTTACAATGATCTGATAATTTCCAGGTAGGGCTTCATAGGTATTGCTATAGGGATCAGGAGCACTAGCGGGTTGGGAATCAATAACACTTCTAACCCCGGTATCCGAATTAAAAATTTCCACGGTAAAAGCTCCAGTAAATCCGGAAACCGTATATTCGATCTGTCCATGGCTATTATTACAATATCCAACCGTTGAAATTGCGGTCACGTCCAAAGGAGTTGGCCCGTCCACCGGATCGATAATATCCTCATATGTACAACCTGTACCTAAATCTCGAACTTCGACGGTATAGGAGACCCCAAACTGTAGCCCCGCAAACGTATGACTTCTTGGTGGCCCGTTTACCGGCACAAAAGGGTTGACTGGAAATTCAACCAAACGGATTTCAAAGGGACCTGTACCCCCTACAATGGTAACGATATTCGAAAATCCGGTAGCACTACAAGTTGGCGCAACCGCATTGGGAACAACGGTCACCGTAGTTTGGTCTATGGTTACGGTATCCTCGTCCCTACAACCGGCATGGTCTAATGTTACCACGTTATAGGTGCCTGGCGCAAGTCCCGTAAAAGTGTGCGTAGTACTGGCCGTAGGACCGGTACGGGTTACCTCCACACCAAATTGGTCTTGTACAATATAGGTAAAGTCCGGTGTTCCCCCGGTTACGTTGGTTATATTGATGTCTCCGGAAACTACGTTGGAACTACAAGTGGCATCCACCGCACTAACCGTTGCATTAGGAGCTGGATTGGGGTTTGGCCCGATGGTTTCACTGCCATTAAATACACATCCCCTAGAATCCCTTACAATGTACGTATAGGTTTGTCCCTCATTTAAACCTGAAAAAGTAGTCTGGTTTCCAAAGGCTCCCCCGTCAAAACTAATTTCATAGGGAGGCACCCCAATGGTGGCATCGGGAGTTATGATAATGATCCCATTATCGGACTGACCGCAACTTGCAGGAATTACTTCAGCGTTTGCCGCTATGGCCATAGGTGGATTCAAAACCAAGGGATTGGAATCGGTCTGACAGCCTTGATTGTCCGTTACCCGTATAATATATACTCCTGGGACATTGGTGCTGTAATTAAAACTGTTCAAGGAGAAAGGCTGGGTATCTACAAGTGATCCATCCCTAATGACCTCATATTGTTTGGATACAGGGCCTGTTGAGTAACCCCCACTAACGTCTACATGAAGACTTCCGGGGAGTCCGCCGCACGGAATTTCACCATCCACACTGACCGTTACCCGCACCTGGGGCTTTATTTCAAAATTTAAATTGTCTTTACAATTGTTGGCATCCCTAACCTCTATGTTGTAATTGCCTGGACTTAGATTGCTGAAAATAGAGCTTGACCCCCAAGAACCCCCATTGATCCTATATTCATAACCAGGTCCTGGCAGTCCACCACTAGCGGTTACCGCCAAGGTAGCCCCAGTACCGGGAACATAGCAAAATTCCGAAGCACCAGTGTCCAACGCAATGGTTGGGGCACTTAAAGGGGTTAAGGTGAAATTGAAGGTCTCCGTACACCCTTCCACGTCCATAACGGACAACGTATAGTTACCGGCTTGGGAAAGGCTTCCAAAGGTCTGACCAGACTTGGGTCCTTTCACGTTTCCATTGGGTTCGGTCAAGGTATATCTATAGCTTCCCCAACCCCCACTCGCGCTTGCAACGACCTTGCCTTGATTGCCATTGGCACAGCTCATCGGGGTTACGGTTCCGCCCAAAGTAATGGCGGTAGCCGGTTCTTGGACAACAAAACTAGCCGAATCGGTACAACCCGTATCGGCGTCGGTTACCGTAATGGTATAGGTTCCTGCCCCTAGGCCGGTAAGATTTACTTCCCTATTGTTTTGGGGCGAACTCTCAGAACCCGTATTAATGTGATAGGTATAGTTGTTGGCAAAACCATCCACGATAAACGTGCCTGAGCCATCGTTTGCACCCAAACACACTTTTAAATCACCACCCGATTTTTCGCGGACCTGGATAGAACTAATATTGGCCGGGGTAAAACTTTTGGTATAAGTACAGCCTTTATCATCCGTAATCCTGAACTGATAGGCCGTATTGATACTCAGGCCCGTGAATGTGTCGTTCCCTCCATTGTCGATACTAACTGGACTAATGACCTCATATTTTACAATGGGATTGGCGCTCGTTGGAGTGAGTTCTACATCCGAAGTACCAAGTACGCAGCTCATGTTACTTTGAACAAAATTGATATTCGATGGTGGATTTACATCCCCTATGGTAATATCGGTCAGCACCAACTGACATCCCCCGCTATCCCGTATCATAGGCGTATATGTCCCTGGGGCCAACCCCGTATACAAGGTCTGGTTGGAAAAGCCGGAATTGCCAGAAATACTGAATTGATAACCACTGCCCGAACCTCCCGAAAATGGCCATTGGAATTCGATACTACCGCCCACGGTTCCCCCAATGGAACAGGTTCTATCTGCCAATTTAACCGCATTGCCGACGATAACCCCCGTAGTGTTCACGGTGACCGATCCGGGAATATTATACGTACAGTCGAACGTACCCTGTTGATATCGCACCTGAACGTTGTAGGTTCCTGCCGGCACGGATAATTGTGGGTTGTTGCTCCAAGGATCGCTAGGAGTTGCCCTAAAGGACAAATTGTATCCCTTGGCATTGATTACGTTGATATTGAGCTTGGCCCCACCGTTGGTACAGTTCCCATCCGTCCCGCTAACACTAACGACAGGCGGGGTAAGTTCCTTGACATCTGCCGATGCGGTTATGGTACAACCATTGGCATCGGTAATCAAGAAATCGTAAGTGCCCGGGCTAGTAACGTTGTAGGTTGTGGAAGTCGTATAGGATGGACTAGAAGGTCCCGCCCCGTTAACAATAAATCTATACGGTGGTGCCCCCCCAGAGGTCTTAACGGTGATATCCACATTGGTGACATTACAGCCAAAACTATTGTTAACCTCTGTCGAAGCCTGAAGGGCTACAAGTCCATTCCCTATTATAATGGGATTTCCGTTTATATCATAAGCTTCCGTTGGCGGGTCGATACCGTTGGCAAGATCACCCTTACATTTTTGGGTCTCTACCTTAACGCTATAGGTTCCAAATCCTACGGCCGCAAACGTATTGGTGTTGCTGGCTATAAAGGAGGTGAATTCTTGGGGTTGGCCACTTGAATTTAACAAGGTGTATTTATAGGGGCCGGGAACATTGTTTACCTTAACGGTTATACTACCCGTTTCCCCACTACATTGGGCATCCACAAAGGTAACATCGATGTCGATATCCTTGGTCTCGATGGTTATGGGTTCATATTGATATTCGCAACTGCTCGGGGTATTTATCAGGCGGGTCTTAACGACATAAGTTCCGGCATTAAGGCCAGAAAAAACGGCTCCCTGCCATGGGCCGAAACCACTACCGGAATCAATACTGTATTCATAGGAGCTGGAGAGGTTCGTAATCTGGATCCTGCCCGGATTCCCACAGATAAAATCCTCTTTAACGTAAGTTTGGGTGATTGAGCTCTTCTTGGCCTTAAAGTAGTAATACGCACCTCCGTTTACCCGAACCCGAAATTCGCCTCCATTGACCGACGAAAGAGCTGCAGCATCCAAGGTGTAGGTGGGTCCGGTCCCCACGGTCTGCCAGTTTGAGGGCCCACAGGAATAAGCGGGACAATCATTGTTCACATCAAAGGCACAGCCCGATAATTGTTGCCATTCATAGCTGCTATAAGCCTGGTTAAGGACAACGATCCTATTGTCAAAATTTCCGCATAGGTTAAAACGAGCCACGGAACTTCCATCATTGGTACAAGATTTCACGTCATCGGCATTGGCAATGATGGTCGCGAACATGACAGCACTTGCAGTGGAAGGGGATTGGACCAAATTATCCGTTGATTTCCCCTTGGTAGCGGAAATTTCTGGTTTTAATTCAATTTCGCTAGCATTGCCCGAATTTGGCAACGAGGTTAGAATCTCACCGAGAACCGGAAGATTGGTAAACAGATCAAAGACTTTGGTTTTTGCGACGGCAGACGTACCTACTATTGATAGTACCAACAACAGTATGGCATACAAAAGATGCCTTGTTTTTTTAGGGAGCATAGGTTAAGTCGAATTTTATAAGAATACACGAGATTTGGGATCAGGATATTCTTTGGTGTAATTTTTTATACTATAATTTTCCTTTTATCTTTAGCCAAAATTGACTATATTATTATTCTTTTAACGTTCGATTATGAAAAATAGTATTGCACTTCTAGTTTTTATTTTGATAATGGCACAATATTCTTGTTCCCAAAAGGAGGATAAGGAAATAAATGAGCCTACGGAAATACTGGTCTCCCCTGAGTTGGTGGTAGGTGATATCAATAATCCTTGGGGCATGGCCTTCCTACCTGATGGCAGTATGCTTATCACCCGAAAATCAGGTGAACTCATCCATTTTAAGGACGGCCAAAAATCGAACGTTGGCAACGTACCTGAAATCTATAATCATGGACAGGGTGGACTGATGGATATTGTCCTCGATCCAGATTATGCAAATAATGGATGGATATACATTTCCTATGCTTCGCCAGCGGGCGACGACAAAGGTGGCAACACCGCCATAATGCGTGCAAAACTTAAGAATAATTCATTGGTGGACAATGAATTGCTGTATAAGGCAACGCCCAATACGGACGGTGGCAACCACTTTGGATCTCGTATCGCTTTTGATAACGCGGGCTACCTCTATTTTTCTGCCGGGGAAAGAGGAGAGAGGGACGTCAATCCACAGGATATCAAAAGGGACAACGGTAAAATTTACCGGCTAAATGCCGATGGCACCATCCCGTCCGATAACCCCTTTGTAAACGAATCCGGTGCCAAGGCCGCTATTTACAGCTATGGCCATAGAAACCCCCAAGGATTGATAAAAAATCCACAGACCGGCGAAATTTGGGAACACGAACACGGTCCGCAGGGTGGGGATGAAATCAATATCATCCAAAAGGGAAAAAATTATGGCTGGCCCGTAATTACATATGGCATAAATTACAGCGGCACCCCCATAACCGATAAGACCGAGATGCCGGGTATGGAACAGCCCCTGTACTACTGGGTGCCTTCGATCGCTCCAAGCGGAATGGCCTATGTCACCTCGGACAAATACCCACAATGGAAAGGCAACCTGCTCGTAGGCTCCTTAAAATTTCAGTATTTGGAACGTCTGGAGCTCAAGGACAACAAGGTAGTCTATCGCGAAAAACTACTGCAGGATATAGGCAGGGTACGCGATGTACGACAAGCCCCCGATGGCTATCTCTACGTAGCCGTAGAAGGGAAGGGAATATATAAATTGGTGCCGGAAGATTGAAGGTACGGAATACGAAGTACAAAGTACGAAATACGAAGTGCGAAATACGAAGTGCGAAATTAGAGCTGGTCGGTGCAAAATCCCTTTTTGAGCAAGGCGTATGACGTAAAGCCAAGAAACTATCCTTCTGCCTCCAATGCCTTTTTCACCGACCCATGTTTTTTTAACAGGTCAGAGGCCTTGGCATAATCGATATTTAGTCCCTCCATCACATAACGGACACCTCGATCTACCAATTTGGTATTGCTGAGTTGCATATTTACCATTTTGTTCCCCTTTACCCTCCCGATTCGAATCATTAGGGCCGTTGAAATCATGTTCAAGACCAGCTTTTGGGAGGTACCGCTTTTCATCCGGGTACTTCCCGTGACGAATTCGGGCCCTACGTTAACGGCAATCGGTATTTCCACGGCATTGGTCAAAGGCGAGTTGGGATTGTTGGTAATACAGGCCGTAAGCAAACCTTTTTCCCTAGCGGCTTTTACGCCGCCAATAACGTAGGGAGTAGTTCCAGAGGCGGCTATTCCCACAATGGTATCTTCCTTGGATATTTCATGTACCCCCAAGTCCTTCCACGCTTGCTGGGGATCGTCCTCGGCGGCTTCGACCGACTTCCGGATGGCGACATCCCCACCCGCAATGAGGCCAATGACACGGTCATGCGGCAGCCCGTATGTTGGTGGGATTTCGGAAGCATCCAAAATACCCAATCGGCCACTTGTACCCGCCCCAATATAGAAAAGCCGACCTCCTCTTTCAAAACGTTCCACTAGTGCATCTACCAATTTGGTTATCTGGGGGATGCACAAGGCAACCGCATCCGCTACCTTTTTATCCTCCTGGTTCATGTTTACCAGAATGGACTTGGTGTCCATCTTCTCAAGGGCGTTATAATTGGAGGGGGATTCTGTAATTTTTTTATAGTCGGACATAGGTGGTTGAATATTGTAAATTTCTATTTTGAATGAACACGATTGATCGTCATCCGAACTTTCATCCCTTACTATTGCATTTAAAACGCTTATAATGCAGGCCTTCTAGCAATTCTGGGCTTTAGGTAGTTCAAATTTGAACAAAAGTAAGGTATAAATTCAATTTACAAACATCCAAAAATGTTTTGAAAGGCCTATTTTAGTCAAAAAAATGAATCTTTTTCTTTGTCCCTCAAAATTATGGGGCAAAATCAAAAGCTCCTCCCTTTGTCCAAAGGGAGGTGGATTCGAGCGGACCGGAGAAGACGGAGGCCCGCCCGATCCGGTACGGGCGGGGTTTGAAAGTACAAGTCAAGGGATTTGAGACTTTAACCTGCTGATCAGGGCCAATGTTCGGGATTTCAAACTTCCCTTTCTTCCGACTTGTCGGAATTCATTCCCCTCTTTGGACAAAGAGGGGAGCTTTAAAAAAAATAACTTGAATGACTAAAAACTATCTTTTTATTTTCCTTTTGACCCTCACCTCCTGTGGGATCTTCAAATCTAACATTCCCCAGCCAAAACGGGAATTCCGTGGGGTCTGGATCGCCACAGTGGCCAATATAGACTGGCCCAAGAATGGGCTGGACAATGTGGAGAAACAAAAAAAGGACTTCATTGACATCCTGGATTTTTACCAACACCTCAATTTTAACGCCGTCATCGTTCAGATAAGGGATGCAGGGGATGCTTTTTATCCGACAGAACTAGCCCCTTGGTCCCGATTCCTTACCGGTGTCGAGGGCCAAGCACCAGATCCCTACTACGATCCTTTGGAATGGATGATTGCCGAAGCCCATAAAAGGGGAATGGAGTTCCACGCCTGGCTTAACCCGTACCGGGCCACAATGAATGAAAACACGGAAATACTGGCCAATAACCACGATTATAACCTTCATCCGGAATGGATGATTAAATATGGCACAAAATATTATTACAATCCGGGTTTGCCGGAGGTACGCCAACATCTCATCACCATCATGGACGAAGTGGTCGCCAATTACGACGTGGACGCGATCCATTTTGACGATTATTTTTACCCTTATAAAATCAAGGACGAAGCGTTTGACGATTCCCAAGCTTACGCCTCCTATGCCCTGCCCAAGCAATCCTTGGCCGATTGGCGCAGGGCCAATGTTGATTCCCTAGTGCTGGACATTCACAGAACGATAAAAGAGCGCAAGCCTTGGGTGCAGTTTGGCATCAGTCCGTTTGGGGTTTGGAAAAACAAGTCGACCGACCCTAGGGGATCCGATACCCAAGCGGGACAGACCAATTATGACGATCTCTACGCCGATCCCCTGATGTGGATGCAAAGCGGATGGATCGATTACTTGGTACCCCAAATTTACTGGAGTATGGACTATCCCGCTGCTTCCCATAGGAAAATTGCGGATTGGTGGGCACAGAACAAGACCCGGACCAATTTGTATATTGGCAACGGGGCCTACAAGGTGCGGAACAATTCGGACAAGGCCTGGGACGAAAAAGAAGAACTGCCAAATCAAATTTTGTTGGCCCGGAAAAATCCGGATATCGAAGGCAATGTGTTTTTCAGTGCCAAATCCTTGATGCAGGACAATCCGGATGTCTTGGTATATCTTAAGGAAAAGTATTACTTCCGGCCCGCCCTTACCCCTATTTCCCCTTTGATAAATAAAACCCCTGAAATATGGCCGAGCCTTGGCGGAATTGAGGTAGAAGACGGAATTCTTGCTATTGATCTAAACCGGCCCTATGGCGATACCTCAAAATACGTTTTGATCTACACTGCCCGAAATGCAAGGAAGCTCAGGTCGAAAAAATTAGATCGCTGGGTAGACAAAATTGATCTGGAAGGTAAAAATTCCTTTACCTTGGGAAAAGGATTACTTCAAGGGAATAAACATATTGCAATTACATTTCTGGACCAGAATGGTCGTGAAAGCGAACCTATATTAATCAACCTCAATTACAAACTATGATCCATAAAGACAAAGGGGCCTGGGCATGGGTTCCCATCCTTTATTTTACCCAAGGCATTCCCTACGTACTGGTAGTAACAGTTTCCGTGATCATGTACAAAAGACTGGGTATCAGCAACTCTGATATAGGATTGTACACTAGTTGGTTATATCTCCCATGGGTACTCAAACCCTTGTGGAGTCCATTTGTGGACCTAAAAAGTACAAAGCGGAATTGGTTCCTCACCATGCAACTCATTATTTCCTTGGCACTTTTGGGGGTCGGACTCAGCTTGCCCACCGATTCCTTTTTTACCACCACCCTAGCCTGTTTTTGGATGGCCGCATTTGCCTCGGCCACTAATGATATCGCTTCCGACGGCTACTACATGCTGGGACTTACCCAAAAAAAACAAGCATTTTTCGTGGGAATGCGAAGTACCTTTTATCGTTTGGCCATGATTACGGGACAAGGCCTAATCGTCATCCTTGCCGGATTCTTGGAAAATAAATACGGGGACAATACGAAGGCGTGGTCCTTTACCATGATCGCGGCGGCTTTGTTAATGCTGATCTTGACCGTTTCCAATTTCTTCGTCACCCCAAAATACGAGTCGTCCTTGGCCATTGTACAGCCCAAGCCTTCCAGTTTTATGCAGGTTTTTAAAAGCTTTTTCCAAAAGAGGAATATCGGCATTGCACTTGCGTTTATCCTTACGTATCGATTAGGGGAATCCCAACTGGTGAAGATGGCGGCCCCATTTTTATTGGACAAGGTTGAAGTGGGTGGATTGGGCTATTCAACCGAAGCGGTCGGTACCATCTACGGTACCGTGGGGGTGATCATGTTATCGATCGGGGGGATCTTAGGGGGCATTTTAATTTCGAGGGACGGGCTTAAAAAATGGATGTTGCCCATGGTGCTCTCCCTCAACATTCCCAATGCCCTGTACGCCCTGTTGGCTATTACCAAGAGTACCAATATCGTGGCTGTTGTTGGTACCGTGGTCATGGAACAATTTGGGTATGGTTTTGGATTCGCCGCGTTTCTTATCTACCTTATCTATATTGCCGAGGGAATCTCCAAAACCTCCCACTATGCCATTGCCACGGGCTTTATGGCGTTGGGGATGATGTTGCCCGGAATGATTAGCGGCTACGTCCAGGAGTGGTTGGGCTATGACGGATTTTTCGTATGGGTGGTCGTTGCAGCCTTGCCCAGTCTATTTTTACTTAAATTCTTAAAGTACCCCGCCGACTATGGCAAAAAATCAAGTCCGGATGAACTATAACACCCTATCTTATACGGAAGCCCAAAATACGCTGTCACCAAGGGAAAAGGTGGGTCAATTTTTTATGCCAGCGGCCTTTATCAACGATAGCGAGGAAGAGATACAAACCCTGGAGAACCTTATCAAAAAAAACTGCATTGGCGGACTCTGTTTTTTCCATAGCAGGGCCAGTGCCGCTACCAACTTTGAAGGAAAGAAAAAGGTGATATACAACCAGAACAGTCTGGAAACCCTAAAAAAATTGATCATCCGCTACCAAAAGGCCGCAAAGTACCCTTTGCTGATCAGTATCGATGCCGAATGGGGACTTGCCATGCGCATAGAGAACACGCCCCAATATCCATACGCCATCACGCTGGGGGCGATCCAGGATAATTCCGATTTGATCTTTGAAGTAGGCCGGAACATTGGGAGGGACTGTCGGGAAGCAGGTATCCATTGGAATTTAGCCCCTGTAGTGGATATCAATAACAATCCCAACAATCCCGTAATTGGGTACCGATCTTTTGGGGAGGACAAGAGGAACGTCACGGAAAAGGCCATCGCCTATACAAAAGGGATGCAACAAGAAGGCATGCTAACCAGCATAAAACATTTTCCGGGCCATGGGGATACGGCCACGGACTCGCATTTAGGGCTTCCTGTTATCGGTAAATCCAAAGAAGAATTGTACGGGAATGAGTTATATCCCTTTATCGAATTGATAAAAAATGGGGTCGATTCCGTCATGGTAGGCCATTTGTCCGTTCCTGCGTTGGCAAATGGCAAAACCGGTTCCACGAGTATTTCCAAGGAAGTCATTACAGGCCTTTTGCGAAATGAACTCGGTTTTGATGGAGTAGTCATTTCCGATGCCCTGAACATGCACAGCGTATCCAAACTCTATCCCTCAAAGGGAGAACTGGAATGGCTGGCCTTCGATGCCGGCAATGACATCCTTTGCTTTGCGGAACATGTGGACGAAGGCCTGGAAACCATCTTGAAAAATGCCCCACGGAACAGAATCGAGTCCAGCTTTGAACGGGTATGGAAGCTCAAGGAAAAAGCCTTCCAAGTTACACTGGACAAAAGGAAGCCATATCTGGAACAAGTAGAATTGAATAAAAAATTGGCCTATGAAAGTCTAACCTTATGCAAAGGAAATTCCCAGGACCTTGACCTCTTCAGACAAGGTGACTTTACAGGGATTTCCATAGGTAGGAATCACGACAATGCATTTTTCAATCGGATCTCGGAAGAGCTGGAAATAACGACAATTTCGGATGATAAAAGTACCCTTTCAGAAATTGGGACCAGCGTCATTAGCGCCGAAAATATCCTGTTGGCCCTGTTTCCCCCCAAGGTAAAACCCCAGAATAACTTTGATCTTTCCGATGCACAATTAAAATTGGCTCAAGAACTCATCGACACAAAAAATGTAGTGTTCTACTTGTTTGGCAATCCGTATGTTTTGAATTTGTTGAATCTTAGAAAAGCTAGATCGGTAGTCATCGCCTATCAAAATTTTGACACTTTTCAAATGGTTGCCGGGGCGCATTTTTTGGGTAAATTTGGAGCTAAAGGGAGGTTACCTGTTACAATCGCTCCGTGAGGTCATAAAGAATAAAGAGTACAGACAAGAGAATATAGAAAGGAAGTAACCAAAGATGTAAACTTGTTGAATGTCTATTTTCTATGTTCTATGTTCTGCAACCGTGAAATTTGAAACATCGAACATTCGTAATTCCCACTTCGATATATGAGTAAGGAAATTAAAGTTTACCAAATTATCGGTCTTATGTCCGGCACCTCGTTGGACGGCCTAGATCTTGCCTATTGCCATATCTGGCAAACTGACGATCGTTGGCATTACGACATCAAAAACACCAAAAGCGTTTCCTATGACTCCAAAATGCAGGACAAGCTCCAAAGTTCGATCTATTTAACGGCGGAAGAGCTTCTTATTTTTCACAATGCGTATGGCGCATGGCTGGGGGAACAGGTATGGACTTTTGTTGCCGAAGAAAATTTGGAGGTGGATTTTGTGTGCAGCCACGGTCATACCACCCACCATCAGCCACAAAAGGGTATTACCTTTCAGATTGGTTCCGGACAACATTTGGCCAATTCCTGCGGCCTTAAGACTATTTGTGATTTTAGGACCAACGATGTGGCCCTTGGGGGTCAAGGCGCACCCCTAGTACCCGTTGGGGACCGATTGTTCTTTGGCGACTATGATTTTTGTCTCAACCTTGGTGGGATCGCAAATATCTCCTTTGAAAAACAGGGCAAACGCATTGCCTATGACATAGGCCTGGCCAACATGGTCCTTAACCACATCACCCAACAACATCGGTTGCAATATGATGCTGGGGGCAAATTGGCAGGTTCGGGAAAAATCAATTCGACCCTAATTGAAAAATTAAATGGACTGGAATTTTATCGATTGCCCTACCCAAAGTCCATTGGTTATGAATGGTTTGTGGAAGAAGTGGTGCCGCTGATAGTAGAGACCAAAGATAGTATGGAGAACCTGCTCCACACCGCCGTTCATCATATCTGCGAACAAATTGCGGCACAAGTGAGGGTACATGCCCAGAAACCGACAAGCACCTTATTGGTAACCGGCGGAGGTGCACTGAACGATTTCTTGATAGCCACTTTGCAAAAAAAATTAGGAGACGGGGTGGAAGTGGTTGTTCCATCCAAAACATTGATCGACTTTAAGGAAGCCTTGATCTTTGCGTTGATGGGCGTGTTGCGATGGGAAGAAAAAATCAATTGCTTTAGCTCGGTCACAGGAGCGACAAGGGATTGTACCGGAGGGGTACTTTTCCTACCTTCCATCTAGTGGCAAGTTAAAGTTGATATCGAATGGGTCGATAACTGCACCTATAAGCAAACCAATGACGACTCGAAATCAGTCTTGTCCATACCACAGAAAAAGGGTCAATAACCTCGGCATGAATGCTTTCAGGTTTTTTCCCTTTAAGTATGAATATTCAATGCATATTGGCACAAGCGCTCAAAATACTAAAAATATACTCAATTTAGAACGAGTAAATTTCCTAGTTGTTCAACTCAAAAACGTTTTCAACTGGGCAAAAAATAATTAATTTCCACGAAAATAATGGTAGTGCCCAGTTAATATCAAAAAAGTATAAAATCAAAGCGTAATCAAAATGCCTGAAAAGCAAGATTTAAAGAAACATAAATTGGGTATGGCACTCGCAGGAGGAGGTGTTAAGGGTGCTGCGCATATTGGTGTTTTTAAAGCGTTGGAGGAAAATGGGATAACTCCCAGTTTAGTAGCAGGGACCAGTGCAGGAGCGCTTGCAGCTGCGTTTTTTGCATGTGGATATAAATCGGACGAGGTTCTAAATCTTATGCTCACCAATAGGTTTTTCAATATAAAGGCCATTGCTTGGTCCAAGGCCGGTATGATGGATGTTGAAAGGACATTGAGTGTATTTAACCCTTATTTTAAAGACAGGACTTTTGAATCTTTAGATATCGAATTACATATAATGGCCACAGATATTATTAGCGGCAACGCTAGGGTCTTTAGGTCTGGACCTATTTTAAAACCCTTGATGGCATCTTGTGCCTTCCCCTTTATTTTTGCCCCGGTAGATATCGAAGATTCTTTATTCTCAGATGGGGGAATCATAAATAACTTCCCCACGGAGACGGTAGTCGCAAGATCGGAGAAAACATTGGGCGTATACGTTAGTCCCCTACGCCATATCACAAAAGATAAATTGGTGAGTTCTATAGACGTAGCAGATAGGGCTTATAGAATTTCAAATAGGTATGAGTCCATTAGAAAACTAGAACATTGTACCTGGGTAATCAATCCTCCAGAATTACAAAATTACGGTACGTTCACGGTGAGCAAAATGTTGGAAATCTATGAGATAGGATATAAATATGGGAAAGAATTGGCCCCTCTCATCAAAAAAGATTTAGAAGAATAAAATAACATATTTCTTGAAACCTACTATCCACGGGGCAGGCCGAAGGACGGTCAATAGATTGAATGTGGTTATTGTTTAACTTTAGGTAGGTATTTCGCGTACAGATAAAAGATAAAGGTCAAGGCAAGTTCCTGTTCTTTGAACGAAAATCTCGTTCCAAATCCGTATTTTTGGGAAAAACAAAAAAGCATGCTAATAATTGGGATTGCAGGTGGTACGGGGTGCGGTAAAACAACGGTCGTCAACCAGATTGTCAACGAATTGCCCCACGAAGAAGTGGTCGTCATTTCCCAAGATTCCTATTATAAAGATCTTTCCCATCTTTCCTATGAGGAACGATCAAATATTAACTTTGACCACCCCAAAGCCATTGATTTTGATCTACTGGCGGAGCATTTGTCACTATTAAAGGATGGGAAGACCATTGCACAACCCGTGTATTCTTTTGTAAAGCACAACAGGACTACTGATACTTTGGTTACACATCCAAGAAAGGTAATGATCGTGGAAGGCATTTTGATCCTGACCCATCCCGATATCCGCAAATTGTTCGATATCAAAATCTTTGTCCATGCAGATTCGGATGAGCGGCTTATCCGAAGGCTGAAAAGGGATATTCACGAACGGGGCAGGGATATGGATGAAGTGCTGAACCGCTATCAGACCACCCTAAAACCCATGCACGATCAATTTATAGAACCCACCAAGGAATTTGCGGATATTATCATCCCCAATAACCGCTACAATACCGTAGCAGTGGATATAGTAAGAACCATTATCAACGAAAAATTAACCTAAGCATTTATGGGCCTCAAGAGTCTAAGAAAGAAAAAGTGGTTTGGCGTTGTCACCAATGTGTACGTTTTGGTGCTCACCGTTTTTGTGATATGGATGATGTTTTTCGACACCAATTCCCTGTTGATACACCTAGAACTGAAAAAAGAAATCAACAAACTGGAAAAGCAAAAGGAATTTTTGAAGGAAGAAATTTCCAAGGACAAAAAGGTGTTGGATAACCTTTCCGATAAAAAGGAGCTGGAGAAATTTGCGAGGGAAAAATACTATCTAAAGAAAAAGAACGAGGAAATCTACCTGATCGAGTACGAGGATAGCATCAAAAACAAAAAAGATGAATGAGAATGGTCTTTTTAGCGATTTCCCTGAGGTTTCCGCCAAAGTTTGGAAACAAAAGATCCAGTACGGGCTGCAGGGTGCCGATTACAACGAGACCCTGGTTTGGGAATCACCCGAAGGAATCAAGGTAAAACCTTTTTATCATGCAGAGGATCTGGAAGGGCTGCCCAAATATTCCTGCCCCCTGCCCCAGCACTGGTCCGCCGCACAGGAAATTTATGCAGGGGACGCGATAAAAGCGAATAAAAAGGCACAAATGGCCGTTCAAAACGGAACGGAAAGCCTTGTTTTTAAGATTCCTACGGATGATATTGCTGTCGAAGCCCTCTTAACCGGTATCGATTTAAGCCAGATTCCCATACAATTTGACCTTCAATTTTTATCGGCCACATACGTAAAAAAGATTTGTGACCTTGTGAAGGGCAAGCCCCATAAAATTCGGCTTCACACCGATATCATAGGCAATTTGAACCGTACGGGAAACTGGTTCCATAACCTTAATGAAGACCATCGTATCGTCGGGGAAATTTTAAATAAATGCGACATTCCGGCGCTTAGTATAGATGCGACACAATATCAAAATGCGGGGGCCAACATAATACAGCAGTTGGCATATTCCCTGGCCCACGCCAACGAGTACCTTAATCATTTTGATGCGAAATCCCTTCGATCGATCACCTTTAAAGTGGCCGTGGGGGGTAATTATTTCTTTGAAATAGCCAAACTAAGGGCACTGAGGTTATTGTGGGACACCCTGGTATCGGACTATGGGATTTCATCCGAATGCCATATCATCGCCCAGCCTACAAAGCGCAACAAGACTTTATACGATTACAATACCAACATGCTCCGGACAACAACGGAATGTATGTCGGCCATCCTTGGCGGGGCCGATACGGTTCTCAACCTACCATACGACTCTGTTTATCACAAGTCCAACAGATTTGCCGAAAGGATGGCCCGCAACCAATTGTTGATCATAAAGAACGAAAGCTATTTTGATCAAGGTGAAGATCCAGCCACCGGTTCCTTTTACATTGAAACCCTCACCCGTCAATTGGCCGAAAAAGCCTTGGAACTCTTTAAATCAATCGAAACGGGGGGCGGGTTTTTGGTCCAGCTAAAGAACCACACCCTTCAGAAAAAGATCAAGGAAAGCGCACAAAGGGAACAGCAAAGGTTTGATGAAGCACAAGAAGTGTTGATAGGCTCCAATAAATATCAAAATAAGCACGATCGGATGAAGGATGAGCTGGAGCTTTATCCCTTCGTAAAAACGAATGCCCGGAAAACATTGATAGAACCCATTATTGAAAGAAGGTTGTCAGAAAGTAGGGAACAGGAACGTTTGGAAAAAGAAGGATAAAGTGGGAGCGATGAAAAGGAAAGATCTACAACATATCAGGTTAAGGTACGAGGTACGAGGTACGAAGTACGAAGGGGAAAGGACAAAAGACGAAGGACGAAAGACGAAAGACGAGGTACGAAGTACTAAAAACGAAGATAAAGGGACAAAGGACGAAGGACGAAAGGGGAAAGACGAAAGGGGAAAGACGAAAGGGGAAGGATTAAATGTAAATGAAGTTAAAATAGAAACCTCTAACCTTGTAGCTCGTACTTCGTACCTTAAATACCAGAATTTCGCCGCCGGGATTCCTCCCTTCCTCCGTGGCCCCTACCCCACCATGTATGTGGAACGCCCATGGACCATCCGACAATACGCCGGATTTTCTACTGCAGAGGAAAGCAATGCATTTTACCGTCGCAATTTGGCCGCGGGTCAAAAAGGACTTTCCGTGGCCTTTGACCTCCCTACCCACCGAGGCTATGACAGCGATCACGAACGTGTTGTTGGCGATGTTGGGATGGCAGGAGTAGCAATCGACACCGTGGAGGATATGAAAATATTGTTCGACGGCATCCCGTTGGACAAAATCTCTGTCTCCATGACCATGAACGGGGCGGTCTTGCCCATAATGGCCTTTTTTATTGTAGCAGCGGAGGAACAGGGAGTTACCCCAGATCAACTCGCCGGAACCATCCAAAACGACATCCTTAAGGAGTTTATGGTACGGAACACCTATATCTATCCTCCCAAACCTTCCATGCAGATCGTTTCCGACATTTTTGAGTATGCAAGCAAATACTTGCCCCAGTTTAACAGCATCAGCATTTCTGGGTACCATATGCACGAGGCCGGGGCCACGGCAGAACTGGAATTGGCATATACCTTGGCGGATGGACTTGAATATATCAGGACTGGACTGAACGCCGGGCTGAGCATAGATCAATTTGCACCCCGGCTTTCCTTCTTTTGGGGCATTGGGATGAACCACTTTACCGAAATCGCCAAGTTGCGCGCCGGTCGTATGCTTTGGGCAAAATTGGTGAAGCAGTTTAGCCCAAAAAATGAAAAATCCCTGATGCTCCGTACCCATTGTCAGACCAGTGGCTGGAGCCTTACCGAACAAGATCCGTTCAACAATGTGGCCCGTACCACTATTGAAGCTGCAGCAGCCGTCTTTGGTGGCACCCAGAGCCTACATACAAATGCCCTGGACGAGGCCATTGCTTTACCAACCGATTTTTCGGCCCGGATTGCCCGCAACACCCAACTTTTTCTCAAGGACGAAACCAAGATTACCAAAACCGTAGACCCTTGGGGCGGCAGCTATTTTGTGGAAAGGCTTACGCACGATCTGGCCCATAGCGCTTGGGAACTGATCCAAGAAATAGAAGAATTGGGGGGCATGACCAAGGCCATAGAAACGGGAATTCCAAAAATGAGGATCGAGGCCGCAGCGGCTATAAAACAGGCCCGTATCGATAGCGGTCAGGAAATTATCGTGGGACTCAATAAATACAGAAACACGGAGGAAGACCCGCTGCAGATTCTGGAGGTGGATAATGCCGAGGTTAGAAGACAACAATTGGCAAGGTTACAAACGGTTAAAAATAAACGGGATTCCAACACCGTTAAGGAATTGCTTTTGAAATTGACGGAAGCTGCTAGATTGAAAAAGGCAACTAGTGAAAGAGGTGGGGACCCCCATCTTCATGGGAAGGAGACTTTGGGCAAAGAAGAAGGAGA
>SWCD01004411.1_pt1 | contig 56853 bp, 43 predicted proteins | sample 4693011 | NCBI WGS metagenome assembly SWCD01 (sample SAMN10267278, study PRJNA491770) | bioreactor metagenome | isolation source: DHS bioreactor inoculated with marine | place: Japan: Omine Ridge, Nankai Trough
AAAAAAACACAGGAAATAAAAATATAGCGATCATCCCGAACCCTCTCAAAGCGATTTCATTTTATGAGGATATTGAGAGAGAGAAAATGATCCTGAACGTCGGCCGCTTGGTTGATCAAAAAGGCCAAAAATATCTTTTGGAGGCATTCAAAAGGATTAAGGATACTGAATGGAAGATAGCTATATTAGGCGATGGACCGTTACATGGTCAGTTAAAACAACACGCTGAACAATTAGGTGTAAAAGACCGGGTCATAATGCCCGGAGCCGTTAATGAAATAGATCGCTGGCTAGCCAGGGCATCGGTCTTTGCTTTTCCTTCTTTGTACGAAGGCTTTCCCAATGCGCTTGTCGAGGCCATGGCGGCCGGGCTTCCCTGCGTCAGTTTTGATTGTGATACCGGGCCAAGAGACATAATAGTCGATGGCGAGAATGGCTACCTGGTGCCGGTGCGGGATGTCGACCTGCTTGCCAGGCGGCTGGAAGCCCTGATCAGTAATACGGAAATCAGAAACCGGTTATCCAGGGAAGCGGCAAAGATAAGCGACAATTTTGCGCTGGAAAAAATATCTGATGACTATCTAGCGTTTTGCACGGCGTCAATCAAATGAAAACTATTGCCATTAATGCATTAAGTGCGCTTCGGGGCGGAGGTCAGACTTACCTGATCAACCTGCTTAGTTATTTACCGGAGGGCGATTTTAAGGTTGTACTTTTGGTAAATAGCCAGAATAAACAGTTGTTCTCCCAATACGGCTCGGATCGTATCGAACTCTTTGAGGCGGTTTGGGCATCAAAAAGCATTTTGCACCGGACTTTGTGGGAACGGTTCGCATTGCCCGGAAAATTGCAGGCCTGGCAGGCGGATGTCTATTATGCGCCGGGTGGCGTCATGATTACCCGGCCGCCAAAAGGTTGTCTCAGTGCGACGGCCTTAAGAAACATGCTGCCATTTGATGACAGGGAGCGGAAACGGTTTCCGCTTGTTTCACTTATTCGATTCAAGCTGTGGCTGTTGCGGTTTGTATTTTTGAAGTCCTATCAAAAATCGGACAAGGTCGTGTTTATATCCGAGTACTCAATGTCGGTTGTTAAACAATACCTGCCTGGCATAGCGAGCAAAGGCATTGTTGTGCCGCATGGGCTTAACAGCCGGTTTTTAAATACTGAAGCGTCTTATGATCTGCCGGATGGGCTTCAGGCGGACCAGTTCTATTTATATGTTTCGATATTGGATGTCTATAAGGCACAAAAAGAGATTGTAAAAGCCTGGAGAAAATTACGGGACCATGATTTTCCATATCCTCTGGTTTTGGCCGGGCCAAAATATAATCAATATGGCGAAGAAGTCATCGCCTTGATTGACCGGTTGGAGCTTCAGGGTAAAGTCATCTACTTGGGAAAAATCGATTATGACCAACTGCCTGGTCTTTATAAATCGGCCAGGGCCTTGGTGTTTGCTTCATCCTGCGAATGCTGCCCGAATATCTTGCTTGAAAAACTGGCTGCGGGAAAGCCGGTGTTTTGCTCAAATATAGAGCCCATGCCTGAATTTGGCGGCGATGCCGGCATCTATTTCGATCCTTATGAGCCGGGCGATTTATATGAAAAAATCATGGGTATGGAAGCACAGGCTTCAATGATGAATAAAATGGCCGATAAAGCTTATAAGCAAGCGCTAAAGTTTGACTGGAGCAGCACTGCGCAAAGAACAATGGATTTCCTTATTAACAATAATTAATTCAAATTAATAACCGGGCGATTGGCTAAATATATATTCCAGTCCGGTTATATAAAAAAGACCAGTTCAAACTGAAATACCTGTTGATATTCTACTGATACTGAAAATGCACAAGCCGCATAGCCATGCTGTAAAATTAAGGTGATTTTCATCACAAACTTTATAAATTATCAATTTCTCAAGAGAGAAATATAATAAACTCTCTTTCAACAAATAAGTCGCAAGCTAAGCAATTACCAATAAATAAACATGTATTTAATAACCTTTATTCATATAAAGGTGTTTGGGATAATGGTATTGTGATGCGATTCACTGATTATTCTATAAATTTATCATAAGGTTTACATAAATAAATAATGCATGAAAAGGTGATTGTCGTCACGCTTTTATATTTATTTTATTGGGTAATATAAGGTTATTAAGTTTTTCTTAATATATTATTATTTCAATAAGTAACATGCATAAGTTTTCCCGTTTTCCATCTCTATAAGGAACGAATAAAAATGGGAGTCAAACCGATAGAATTGCTTGAGACTGATCGACAGCAGCTTCAGCGGCTCATTAAGAAAAGCGCCGATTGGCGGGAGAGCAACCGGGCCGAAACGATCCTGATGCTGGCCGAAGGGCATACCGTCAAGGAAACGGCCGAAAAGCAGCGACTGACTCGGGAAGCGATCCGCGAACGGCGGCGAAAATGGTTAAAAACGGGCTTCGCCAGTTTGCCCGACAAACCGCGGAGCGGGGCACCGATTAAGCTGACGGATGAGCACCGAAATCAGCTCAGAAGTTGGATTGAAGCAGAGCCATTAACGGCTCGGGCTCTGTTAAACCGACTGGAAAAAACATTCAGCGTACAGGTCGGCAATACCACTTTGCGGACAGAGTTGAAACGTCTGGGCTATGTCTGGAAACGGACCGGGTACAGTTTAAAAAAGCATGAGGCCGGCCCAACAAACAAGAGTTTCTGCCGGGAGCAAGCAAGTACGGAACAGTGAATTTTAATCAGCCTGTATCGATGAAGCAGGCTTGGCATGCGGTTACCGGATCATTCCGCCATGAGCAAAAAGCGGTAAGGTTCTGCGCTCAAGCATTATCAGCTGGTTTTTGCCGTTAGATGTTTTCGGGGCAATAGCCCGTCTAATGCCAGGGATGACCGGACTACGCTGCTGACGCATTAGCGGATTTTGATTGCACAATGCATGCTTTTTTACCGAGAGATTGATCAATGACAGTGTCTGCCCAGCAAGCGGCCAGGACTTTAGGGCTGCAGGATGACGATATGAAAACCGTAGCCTTTTTCTTAACGATAATTAAATCAGATAAATAATGTTTACTAATAAAACGCTATTGATTACCGGCGGTACCGGCTCGTTCGGCAACGCCGTGCTGGATAGATTTCTTAATACCGACATCCAGGAAATCCGCATATTCAGCCGTGACGAAAAAAAGCAGCACGACATGCGGCTTCAGTATAACAATGACAAGATAAAGTTTTACATTGGCGATGTGCGTTCCTTCGACAGCATCAACGCCGCGATGTGCGGCGTCGATTACGTGTTTAGCGCGGCGGCCTTGAAACAAGTCCCTTCTTGCGAGTTTTATCCCATCGAAGCCGTTAAAACCAATATCCTGGGCACGGAAAACACCCTGAAAGCCGCGATCAAAAATCAGGTTAAAAATGCCATTGTATTAAGCACCGATAAAGCCGTTTACCCGATCAACGCGATGGGCATGAGCAAAGCCCTGATGGAGAAAGTGTCCGTCGCGACGTCCCGCAATGTCCCGGCCAACGGACCGGTCATGTGCAATACCCGTTATGGCAATGTCATGGCGTCACGCGGTTCCGTGATCCCCTTGTTTGTCGAACAGATCAAGTCCGGCGCCCCCTTGACCATTACCGATCCTGAGATGACGCGTTTCATGATGTCATTGCCCGATGCGGTTGACCTGGTTCTGTTTGCCTTCGAGCATGGCGTGCAAGGCGATACCTTCGTGCAAAAGGCGCCGGCGGCAACCGTTTTAACCTTGGCCAAGGCCTTAAAGAAAATTTTTAACGCTAAAAATGAAATTCGTATTTTGGGCACGCGGCACGGCGAGAAAAAGCATGAAGCGCTGCTGTGCCGGGAAGAGTACATGAAAGCCGAAGATTTGGGCCGGTATTTCAGAATTCCCGCCGATACCCGGGACCTGAATTATGCCAAGTACTTTGAAAAAGGCGAGCAGGTCCTGTCTCAGGAGCAGGATTACACCTCCGAGAATACGCAGCGACTGGATGTGGAAGGCATGATCGAGTTATTGATGAAGCTTGACTATATCAAAGACGAACTCCAGTCGGATTTTTGATGGCCATGAAAAAAATTATGACGATCGTGGGCACGCGCCCGGAAATCATCAAACTGAGCCGGGTGATTGCCCAGCTGGAAAAGTACACGGATCATGTTCTGGTTCATACCGGCCAGAACTACGATTATGAACTCAATGAAGTGTTCTTCAAGGAACTGGGAATCCGAAAACCCGATTATTTTTTAAATGCGGCCGGCAACAATGCCGCCGAGACCATCGGCAACGTCATCATAAAATCCGACCAGCTGTTAGCCGAAGTATGCCCTGATGCGCTGTTGGTCTATGGCGATACCAACAGTTGCTTGTCGGTGATTTCCGCCAAGCGCAGAAAGATCCCTGTGTTTCACATGGAGGCGGGCAATCGCTGTTTCGATCAACGCGTGCCTGAGGAAATCAACCGGAAAATAGTCGACCATCTCAGCGATATCAATATGACGCTGACCGAACATGCCAGACATTATCTGGTCTCCGAGGGCGTTCATCCGGAGACGGTGATAAAAACCGGCTCCTCCATGCTGGAAGTGCTGAACCACTATCAGGCCGATATCGAGAAATCGAACGTCCTGGAGCGGCTTGGACTGGTGCCACGGGAGTTTTTTATCGTCAGTGCGCATCGGGAAGAAAATATCGATTCCGAGGAAAACTTCAACGATCTGCTGGCGTCGTTAAACGCGATAGCCGAAAAATACGGCAAAAGAGTCATTGTCTCGACGCATCCGCGTACCCGGAAGAAACTGGAGTCCTTCAAAGGCGGACAATTCAACGCGCTGATCGAGTTCATGAAACCGCTCGGTTTCTTTGATTACATCTGTCTGCAGAAACAGGCTTTTTGCGCGATTTCCGACAGCGGCACCATTACCGAGGAAGCCTCGATACTGGGCTTTCCCGCCGTGACCATCCGCCAGGCCCATGAGCGGCCCGAAGGCATGGATGAAGGTACGCTGATCATGTCGGGGCTTAAAGCCGAAGCCATCATCAATGCGATTGATATCGTCACCGATCAATGGCGCGAGAATCCTAACAGCGTGCATCTCGTCAAGGATTATGACGTGGACAATGTATCCCGCAAGGTGGTCAGGATCATTGTCAGCTACATCGATTACATCAACAGAACCGTATGGAAGCACTACTGATATGAAAAAAGTGGTGGTATTAGGCAGCGTCGGCATGGCAGGCCATATCATGACCGAATACCTGCAGGCGACCGGTGAATATCATGTCCACGGCGTCGCGCGCGAACACGGCCGTTATATCAATAAGAAACTGGATGTGCTTGATTTTTCCGGGCTGCAGGACTATCTCAGCGAGGTAAAGCCGGATCGGGTGATTAACTGCATCGGCGTGCTCGTCAGCCAGTCCTCCAATGATCTGTGCACCGCCATCCAGATCAACAGTTATCTGCCGCATTTTCTTTCCCGGCTGGGCACGGAACTTGGCTTCAAGCTGGTCCATATCAGCACGGACTGTGTGTTCTCCGGCAAGGATGGCCAGTATCATGAAGATGCCTTCCGGGACGGCAACGACAACTACGCGAGAACCAAAGCGCTGGGCGAAGTCATTAACGATCGCGATCTGACCATCCGCACCTCCATCATTGGCCCGGAGCTCAAACACAACGGCACCGGCCTGCTGGACTGGTTTTTTAAGCAGCAGGGTGAAATCAAAGGCTATTGCAGAGCTTACTGGTCCGGCGTGACGACGCTTGAATTGGCAAAAGCAACCCATGAACTGATCAGGCAGGATCTTACCGGACTTTACCAGTTATGCCCGGACGAAAAGATATCGAAATATGAATTGCTCAGGCTTTTCGCCCAGGTATGGAATCAGGATATTTCAGTGCAACCTTATGAAAACTATATGGTTGATAAAAGCCTAGTGTGCACGCGAACTGATTTTAATTACCGCAAACCGGCCTATGAGGCCATGTTGATTGAGCTGCGCGACTGGATGAATGCGCATTCCGACTATTATTCCCATTACCGGCTGAGTTAAATGAAAGTACTGTTAATAATTGACGATTACTTGCCCGACAGCATCAAGGTCGGCGCCAAGATGATGCATGAGTTGGCTGTCGAGTTTGTGGCGCGCGGGAATCAGGTCACCGTGATCACGCCGGATCACAGAATCGGCAAGCGAGCCGAAACAACGGTGCTGGATGGCGTGACCGTCTGCCGCTTTCGTTCGGGCGAAATCAAAAACGTTGCCAAGGTGAAAAGAGCCGTTAATGAGACGCTGCTTTCCTATAATGCCTGGCGGGCCTATAAAAACCACTTCAATAACAACAGGCATGACCTGATTGTTTATTATTCGCCGACCATTTTCTGGGGCAGTCTGGTCAGGAAGCTGAAAAAAAACTGGGGCGCGCCAAGCTACCTGATTCTGCGGGACTTTTTTCCGCAATGGGTCATTGATAACGGCATTTTGAGCGCCCGCTCGCCGATCACTAAATACTTCCGGTTTTTCGAGTGGCTCAACTATCAGGCCGCCGATACGATCGCGATCCAATCGCCCGGCAATAAGACCTGGTTTGCCCGGACGACGCAAACCGGCAAGCCTTTGGAGGTGCTGTATAACTGGGCCGCCAACGAGCCCGTGCCTTCACGCGGCGGCCATTATCGCGAAGCCCTGGGGCTCAAGGATAAAGTCGTTTATTTTTATGGCGGCAACATCGGCCACGCGCAGGACATGATGAATATTGTGCGCCTGGCAAAAAATATGCGGACAGAAACCAGGGCGCATTTTGTCCTGGTCGGCGACGGCGATGAAGTCGGGCTTGTTCGCAGCGCCATGGCCCGGGAAGGTTTGAACAATATTTCATTGCTGCCCGCTGTTTCCCAGGATGAATTCAAACAGATGCTGGCCGAATTCGATGTCGGACTCTTTACGCTTCATCCCGGCCATTCGACCCATAATTTTCCCGGCAAGCTGTTGGGCTACATGGTTCAGCATATGCCCATACTGGGCAGTATTAATCCGAATAATGACCTGAAGCCGGCGATAGAAGAAGCGGGGGCCGGCCTGATTACCGTCAATGGTGATGATGAAGGCTTGCTGAACAATGCCTTGACGCTGCTGCATGATGAAACACTGAGAATTCAGATGGGGAAAAATGCGAACAGGCTCTTGAATGAGCAGTTTTCGGTTGCATCCGCCGTGGACAGAATCACCGCATTCGCTGTCGGTCATGGGGTCAAGACGGCAAGCAATAGAGCCGCGATACCGGAGAAACCCGAGCCGGCGCCGCTGCATTCAGGTGTATTGGCCAAAAACGGTTAAAGCCGGCGTTGTCCGGCCCATCTCCTTGTAAACAGACTGCAAACGAGCAACCTATTTCAACAATGGAAAAATCGCCCTGAAGAAAAAAGTGAAACCCTTTCCAGTCGGCAGGCCGGCTGATTTTTGTAGAGATTATCTATTTACCCGTCGTACTTTTTAACTTAAGGATTAAACATAAAATGCTATCTGATCATCTGTTTGAATATTGGGCAGTATTTGGTGTATCTGCCGCGATTGTTATTTTATTAACTCCATTATTTATAAAACTGGCTCCGCTTGCAGGCCTGATGGATGTGCCTGATGAGCGTTGCATTCATAAAAAAATCACGCCATTAGGCGGCGGCGTCATTGTATTCATTGGCTTTAATGTCGCTTGTTATTCGCTTTATCACTATTTCTGGCCGGATTTTACCGGCCATCTGGATATCGGCTGGTGGCAGGCTTTTTTCATTTCGTCAGCCATTTTGCTGATTGTCGGTTTAGTGGATGACATTGCTGGAATGTCGCCTTTAAACAAACTGGCGGGACAGGCGCTGGCAACGGTTTGCCTTTATTTAATCTCAGGCCATCAATTTAATTTGCTGGGTTTTGATTTCGGCTTTTGGGGCGGCATGGTGTTTGTTCTGATCTGGACGCTGGGCATCGTCAATGCGTTTAATTTGATTGATGGCCTGGATGGCTTATGTTCGGGCCTGGCGATGATCTCCAGTGCCGGCCTGGCGGCTGTGTTCATGTTCCGGGGCGTGCCCGGCGACGCGATGATCTGCCTGGCTCTGGCGGGCGGCTGCGTGGGCTTTCTGCGTTATAATTTCTTCCCGGCCAAGGTTTTTCTGGGCGATACCGGCAGCATGTTTCTAGGTTTCGCCCTGGCCAGCATCAGCTTGCACGCGGGGGGCAAGGGCTCATTCTTTGTCATTCTGGCCGCGCCTTTTTTTATTGCCGGCATTCCGATTATCGACACGCTGCTGGCCATCTGGCGCCGTTCAATCCGCAAGGTACTGGCGCATCGCGACGGCAATCCCGGCGTTAAAATCATGCAGCCGGATAAAGAACACTTGCATCACCGGTTGCTTGATTACGGCCTTAAACAGCATCATGTCGCGTTGGTCTTGTATGCGGTCAACATGCTGATTGTCGGTTTGGGGCTGTTTTTCATCATCGCCCAGGAGGCCGCCAACGGCCTGCTTTTCATCATTCTGATCACCGCTGTTTATCTGCTGGTTAAATACGTGCTGCAGATCGAGTTATGGGAGACCTCCAGGCTGCTGGCCCGGTCCAACGACAAACCCCGGATCACGCGTTTCAAGTTGATATTTTATCCGTTGTTCGATTTGCTGTGGATGTCGCTTTCCGTATGGCTGGCAGGCATGATCGTGCTGTCGGGAAAGCAGCCGTTTCACGGCATCGGCGACTGGGCTTTCCAGGTGTTTTTATGGGTCATGCCGGTGCTGTCATCGCTATTGATGTCCAAGGTTTACATTAAAATCTGGCGCAATAGCGTTTTCAGGGACTATCTGTCCTTGATGCTGGCCGTGCTTGTCGGCTGCAGCATTAGCTGGGCACTGGTTTGCCTGCTGACCGGCAATGCGGGCATTGCCACGTTTAACCAGTTACTGCTGTTTTGTCTGTTCTCACTGATCGGCGTGATCGGCATACGGACGCCCCATCAAGTCATCAGGGAATGGTGCGCGGTCAACCATCGGCACAATAAACGCAATGTCTTGATATACGGCGCCGGTACCCATGGCGGTTTATACGTGCGGGAGCGCCATTTAAATCACAGTGTCGAGCTGGATTCGGTGAATGTGGTCGGCTTTATCGATGACAACAGCCTGTTAAGGCAAAAATATGTTTACGGCAAGGCCGTATTGGGCCAGTTGAGCGATTTCAATGAGCTGGTTTCAAAGCACCATATCGATGAGGTCATACTGACGACCGCCATTTCAACCGATAACTTATCCAAATTAAAACAGATCGCCGAGCAGCATAAGATCAAACTGATGGAATGGCGCGCCTATACTGTTGGCGTTCACTAGGTAAAACTGAATGATCTTCTATAGCTTGTTGGCTGTCGTATTATTGTCGCCTTTGCCTTACGGGGCCAACCGTCCCTGGTCATGGAGCCTGTGCGCCCTGTTGATAGCGCTGTTGGCCATGGCCTGGGCGGTGCGGTTTTTTGTCCAAAAACGGCAAACTCCTTTTTTTCGGCATTTCGCTGCGATTGGCGATGCCGCCGTTTTGTTTTTTGTCGCCTTGGTCTGGGCCTGTATGCAAACGACCGGTTATATCTCCGGGCCGCATCCGTTATGGCAGCTGCAAAATGAACTGTTGAACTTCTCCGCCGGCGCTGTTTCACTGAATCCGGCCGATACGGTGACGTCAATCATGCGCCTGCTCAGCTATGCGTTGGTGTTCTGGCTGGCCTTATGCTATGGCCAGGACAGCCGCAAGGCCAGAACCGTCTTTTATGGCTTGATGGTGGCCGGTTTTATTTATGCGGTTTATGGCCTGATTATTCAATTAGGCGATTTCAGAATGGTGCTCTGGCGTGAAAGGTCTTATGCCGGTTCCGTCTCCTCGACTTTTATCAATCGCAACCATTTTGCGACATTTGCGGGGTTAACGCTGCTTTGCTCGCTGGCTTTGCTCAGCGAACGCATGCAAACCATGGGGGAATACAATCTGTCCGGCAATCTGGGTAAACAGCGCTTTATCGAGAACCTGATCACCCGGGCCTGGTTTCCCTTGCTGGCTTTTTTCACCATCGGTTCGGCATTAATCCTGTCATACTCGCGCGGCGGATTTTTGAGTGTCAGTCTAGCGCTGTTGGCGTTTTTGTTGCTCTTTTATGTCAACCCCCGTACCCGTAACAAAAATACCTTGATAATATTCGGTTCCCTGATCCTGTTTGGCGCGATCATTTTTTTCGTCAGCAGCGAGGCGTTGCTTGATCGTTTCGGCCGCCTCGACGAGGAAAGCAAAATCAGAACGACGGTCTATGATTTGACCTGGAACAGTATTTTGAGCAATCCCTGGGTAGGTTTCGGATTGGGCAGTTACGAGGAGGCATTTCACTTGTACCAGAGCATGGATATCAGCGGAAACGAAGTAACGCCGATGATTCATGACTACGCGCATAACACATATCTGGAAGCTGTTTTTGAACTGGGTTTGCCGGCGGCCCTGGCGTTGTTTTACGGTTTTGTAAAGATCGCCGGGATTTGTTTTAAAGGCTTTCTGAACAGAAAGAGGGATATGATCTTCCCGGCCATCGGTGTCGCTGCCACGGTTTTGATCGGGGCTCATTCGTTAATTGATTTCAGCATGCAAATTCCGGCCGTTTCTTATGCTTACGCATTATTGATGGGCGTGGCCTGTGCGCAGTCTTTCAGTTCTTCCGCCCAGTCCCGTACGCGAAAAGCCAAAAAATGGCCGGATTACGCCGCGGCATAACCCGGCCATGAGAGGATGATTGATGCGCCGACACCGATGCTTAAGCATAACGGGACCGGAGGATCAGTTTGGGGTTGAACAGCTTCTGTCTGCGGCTGGGCTGTCTCTGCAGGCTGTCTTTATACATGACGCCGAGAATGTCTCTTTCGGCTTCCAGCCAATCGTAAAGCTCATGGCCGGGAGAAAAATCGCGGCATTTGGCTTTGTAATAGGCGGCCTCGGCGATCATGGGTTTCACATGTTCAGGGACAGGCGCTACCGGTGCCGGATCACTGGTAAAGCCCAATTTCAACAGGTTCAGCAGATCCTGAGGCACATTGTTTTTGATGCCGATCCCGGCAGGCTCCAACTCCGCGCAAGTGCCAAACAGGCGATCCCAGATTGACAGTACAAATCCATAGTTGCGGTCATGCTCGCGGCGTTCGGTTGAATGATGCACCCGATGCAGGCAGGGCACGATGATGAGTCGGCCCAGCAGTTTTTCGCCGCGAAAGGTAATGTTCGAGTGGTGGAACATGACGAACAGCGTCGTGATGGTCTCATTGATCAGCACGGTGGTTTTATCCGCGCCCAACAGGATAATGTAAGCCGCTTTCAGCGCCGTGATAATGAACAGTTCAATGAAATGGACGCGAAACGCGGTTGAAACATTTAAATAAGGATCGCTGTGGTGGACTTTGTGAAACATCCACAGGCAGTCAAAGCTGTGGCTGGCTTTATGCCAGAAGTAATGCATCAGGTCGAGCAATAAGAACGACAGAAAGGCTGCCCAGACGGGATTGGCAATATAGCTCAGCAAGCCGTTGCCTGAATATTGTTCGGCCAGCAGCAACAGCGACGAAACCGGCAATAGCGAAAGCGCCGCGCTGTTGAAAACAAACAGGTTGATATTGGCTTGAAAGGATTTGCGCCGGCCCGTCGGGGGAAGTTTTTCTTTAGGGGCACTCACCTCAAGTGTTGAAAGGATGACAAAAAACACAAGCAGTGCTGTCGTGGCTAATTCTCCGGATGTCAGCGCTGCCCATGTAATAAGGGATTCGAGAAATGCATTGAAGTGTGACATCGACTTTTCCTTTTAACTAAACTGGTATAACAACCCAATGGCCAGTAGCTTAAATCAACTTTATTAACCCTTGATGACATCGGGCGCGGTAGTTTTTCTCTAGACATGAATATCGCGAGCAATCGGCATGCCATAGGCCTAAGCGGTCCTCGCTAAAAGCAGCCGGAGCCTTATCCTGTCAGGCCTGGCGGATAATCAGACAGCATCGGCACCGATAAAAAGGGGCGTCGGAAAGGTCCGTCGACGGTGGTTGAGTGCATCAGTAAGGCGCAATGTCTCTTTTTTTTGCACCAATAAGGCATATTGCCGCATGATTCGATCTGATTTGAAGGCTTATCCATAAAGCGCGTCAACATCGTATGTCGGGTGAGGCGGCGTTCTGTTGGTGTGTCAACATTATGGCCGCAGACCGGCATCAAACCGGTAAACAGTGGTGTGACGATAGTCGTCAGTCGGTTGTAACAGCGTCGAGGGAAACGCGGGCTGGTTAGGGGAGTCGGGAAAATGCTGAGGTTCCAGGCAGAAGCCCGCGTGTTTTTCATAAAACCGGCCGCCTTTGCCGCACAGCCGGCCATCGAGAAAATTACCGCTGTAGAACTGAATGCCGGGCTGCGTCGTATAGACGCTCATGCGGCGCCCGCTTGACGGTTCCGTGACTTCGGCGGCCAATTGGCAATGGCCGGGGGCTTTCGACACGATCCAGTTATGATCATAACCGCCCGCCGCGCGGCGCAACTGTTCATCATCTGGTTGCAGTCGCGCGCCGATGGGCGTCAAGCGTTGAAAATCCATGACAGTGTCGGTCACAGGGGCTTGTTCGCCAGTAGGGATCAGCGTGTCGTCGACCGGCAAAAAGCGGTCCGCCAGCAGACGCAGGCGATGATCGAGCACCGTGCCGCATCCTGCCAGGTTGAAATAGGCATGATGGCTCAGATTGATGATGGTCGGCGCGTCGGTTTGGGCGCGATAGTCGAGCCGCAGTTCATTGCGTGCCGTCAGGGTATAAGTCACTTCGGCTTGCAGATTGCCGGGATAGCCTTCTTCGCTGTCCGGGCTCAGGTAGCTCAGCGTTAGCCGCGGCTCCGTTTCCGGGCCGGACGGCCGCGCCCGCCACAGGCGCCGGTCGAATCCGGCCCGGCCGCCATGCAGGTGATTGGGACCGTTATTGCAGGCCAATTGATAATCCATACCCTGCAAACGAAACCGGCCCTGGGCAATACGGTTGGCATAGCGGCCGATGATGGCGCCGAAATAAGGATGCTCGCCCAGATAAGGCGCCAGGGTGTCGAAGCCGAGCACGACATCGGTCAGGCGGCCATGCCGGCGTCATTGGTCAACATATAGCCATCGACGGGCCGGCCGTCATGAGTCGAGCCTAGCGGCTGCCGCGTGATCGGCATGTTTTTACCGTGACGGCTCGGGAACCAGCAGACAGCCATTGCGGCCGGACCGGTTGTAAAGCTTCAGGGTCTCCAGGCCGATGCGCCGCGCCGCCCCCTGTTCACACAACGCCACACAGGCACCGCCGAAACCGGCGCCGGTAAGCCGCGCGCCGTATACGCCGGACTGGCGTTGCAGAATCGCGACCAGTTCGTCGAGTTCGGGTATCGACACTTCGTAATCATCGCGCAGACTGTCGTGCGAGGCATTCATCAGCTGCCCGAATTTATCGGCGCTGATGGGCTCGCGGGCGCGCAGCACGCGGTTGTTTTCGCTGACCACGTGACGGGCGCGGCGGCACAGCGGTTCCGGCAGCGATTCCGTCAGGCTCGGCTCCGGCACGTCACGTAGCGCGGCCACGCCCAGCAGCCTGGCCGCCGCTTCGCATTCGGCGCGGCGCTCGTTGTATTGACTGCCCGCCAGGGTGCGCATGATGCCGGAATCGAGCACCAGAATTTCGCTGCCGGCCGACAGCGGCAGCTTACGTCGATCCAGTGTGCGCATATCGAGAAACAGCATCTGGCCCACGTCGGCCAGGCTGGATGCCATCTGGTCCATCAGGCCGCAATGGACCCCGGCGTAGTCGATTTCGGCGCGTTGCGCGAGCCGGGCAATCTGGACGTCGTCCAGCGGCAGCGAAAGCAGTACACGCAAGGCCCGCAGCATTGCCACTTCCAGCGCGGCGCTGGAAGACAGGCCCAGCCCGATAGGGATGTTGGAGGCGATATAAATGTCCAGTTTCGGCACATCGATGCCGAGCGCTTCGACTTGTTTCAGGCAACCGTAGATGTACTGGCCAAAATGCTCCTCCGGCATGCCCGCCATATTGAATTCTATAAACTGGTTCAGGTTGGCGGCATAAACCCTGAAGATGTTGCCCTCGTTAGGGCGCAGCAGCACGTGCGTGGATTGCCGGATCGCCGTCGGCAACACATAGCCGTCGTTGTAGTCGGTATGTTCGCCGAGCAGGTTGACGCGTCCCGGTGCCTCGGCGCTGGCGGTCGGATGCGTGCCGAATATGGCGGTGAATGTTTTCATAAGTTACAGGCTCCCAATATCGACGCTAATAGTCTGAAGTTCGCGCGCTTTATCCTCGGGCAGAACGTCCATGGCAAACAGGCCGGCGCCCAATTCGGTGCCGGCCAGGTATTTCAGTTTGTCCGCCGTGCGGTAAGGCGGAAAAAATTCGGCGTGCAGATGCGCTTCGGGATGCTTCTGATCATCGGTCGGGGCTTGATACCAGGCCATCAGATAAGGAAAGGCCCTATGCCATAAGGCATCATATTTCATCAACACGGTTTTCAGCGCGCGCGCCAGATCGGCGCCCTGGACATCGTTCAGCTTGGTAAAATCGGGCACGGGCTCGATCGGCGCCACCCAGACCTCATACGGGTAGCGTGCGCAGACCGGCACAAAGGCGACGGCGTGTTCGCCCTGGTACAGGATGCGTTTCGCCTCGCGCAGTTCTTGCTTGATCAATGAAGACAGCAGACTGCGGCCATGTAGCCGGTAATGGCTGAGTTCTTCTTGCCGCATGCGCGCGGGCACGGTCGGCACGGTCGGATAGGCATAGATTTGCCCGTGCGGATGATGCAGCGTGACCCCGACTTCGGCGCCGCGGTTCTCGAACGGCAGCACGTAAGCGATGTCGGGATGCCGGCCCAGTTGCTGGGTGCGTTCCGCCCAGACCTGCAACAGCAATTCGATATGCGCCAGCGGCAGCGCCGCCAACGAGGAATGGGCGTCCTGCGTAAACACCACGACTTCGCATTTGCCGGTTGCCGGCCTCGTCGGCACGATTAGGTCAGGTGCGGAATGCGCTTCCAGGCTCAAGGACGGAAAACGGTTGTCGAAGACAGCGATTTGCCATTTGCCCGGCGGCAGTTCGGTCGGGTTGTCGGGCTGAGTGGTCACGGCCAGCGGGTTGTATTCCGGCGGCGGCAGGAACGTGCGCCCCTGCCGATAGGCGGCATAAGTGACCCATTCGCCGAGTAAGGGATGCCAGCGTAAATGCGGATTAGCCTGCAGCGACTCCGGGAACGGACTGGGCGCGCTTACACTTGCGTCATCAAGCGGGTGCCGGCTGTACAGCCAGAGATGCCGGCCGTCCGGCTTGGTCAATTCGCGCATGTACATATCAGACGCCTCCGTGAATATGGGAGCTGGACATGCGCGTGATATCGGCAATGACGTCCAGCGGCAGTTTGGGAGTGCGATCGGCGCACAGCAGGCCGTTGGCTTCCTGAAAGGTATCGGCGAACTGCGTGTAACAGAAGCCGCTGAACAGCGCCGCGTCGGTAATGACTTCGATGAGTGCTTTATAGGTACGGGTAAATTCCTCGTCGTTATGGACGGCCGAATAGCCCCAGGTCTGCCGCACGCCCGGTTGCGGGCATTTGGCGTAGGCGACGCCGCCGAATTCGGTCAGCATGATCGGCTGGCCGCGATGCGGGTAGCCATCCAGGGTCAGAATGCGGCCGCCCGGGCGCCGGCGGTCGAACAACTGTTCGGGATTCGCTTCGGCGCCATAGCGCGCCCTGAGATGGTCCGGGCGGGGATCATAATCGTGAATGCCGAGAATGTCGGTGGCGCTGCTTTCCCAGCCGTCATTGCCGATGACCGGCCGGGTCACATCCAGTGTTTTGGTCAGGTGGTAAAGCGCCACGACGGCACTGCGATGCGCCTCTAGCGACGTCAGTTCCGGCACGCCCCAGGATTCGTTGAACGGCACCCAGACGATCACGCTGGGATGGCTGTAATCGCGTTCGATGGCTTCGGCCCATTCCTTCACCATGCGCTTGATGGCCGTGCGCGTGAACTGATAGGCGGAGGGCATTTCCTCCCAGACCAGCAGGCCCAGCCTGTCGGCCCAGTACAGATAGCGCGGGTTTTCGATCTTCTGGTGTTTGCGCACGCCATTGAAGCCCATCGCCTTGGCCAGTTCGATATCGGTGCGCAGGGCATCGTCGTCAGGCGCCGCCAGCAGGGTGTCGGGCCAATAGCCCTGATCCAGCACCAGTCTCAGGAAGTACGGGCGGCCGTTCAACATGAAGCGGTCGCGCAGGATGTTGACCGAGCGCAAGGCCGTGTAGGAGGTGAATTCGTCCAGTACCTCATCGCCGCGCTTCAGGCGAATCTCGGCGTCGAGCAGGGTTGGCCGCTCCGGACTCCACAGCAGTTCATTGCGGAAATCATCGATGCCGGGATCGGACAGGATAATGCGCCGGTCCGCATCGCCGTCGATGACATGATAGCTGTCCCAGGCCAGTACGCGGTCCTGATGCTGCAACTTGACCTCCACCGACAGGCCGGTGGTATCGCCGCCTATGACGCGTGCTTCGAAGCCGATCGAGAATTCCTCCAGATGAGGCGTCCAGCGGATTTTGCTGACATAGCTGCGGCCCACGCGTTCCAGCCATACGGTCTGCCAGATGCCGGTCGTGCGCGGATACCAGATGGAGTGCGGCTCCCGTTGCCAGTCCTGTTTGCCGCGCGGCTTGGCCAGTTCATGCGGGTCATCTTCCACATAGACGGTCACGGTTTGGTCGCCCGAGTCATTCAACGCAAATGTGATATCGCCGAAAAACGGCGTATGCCCGCCTTCATGGCTGACGATCAGGCAGCCGTTGACCCACACCTTGGCGAAGTAGTCGACGGCGCCGAAACGCAGCAGCACGCGGCCGTCATTTTCGGGCTTGATATGGAAATCGCGCTCATACCAGCAGGCGGCATGAAACCCGCGGTCGCCGATGCCGCTGGCTTGCGATTCCGGCGGGAACGGCACCAGAATCTCCAGCGGCCATTCGGTAATATCGGATGGCTGGCGGAACTTGCGTTGCTCGTCGAAGACAAAGCGCCAAGGTCCATCCAATGACATCCAGTGCTTACGTACCAGTTGAGGACGGGGGTAGGGGCAAGTCACAGCGATCTCCTTATTAGACAAGTTGACCAACTTCGTATAGACCATCAGACCATCCGTCCCGTGCACAGTTCGGCGGGATATTTTTATCACTGCGGCAGATGCCCGGCAGATTCGCTTGTAAGCCGCCGGATCAGGCGCCATTGACGATGGCGCGCCGGGCCTGAATTTAAAACTTGCTACAATGAGCAACTTTGGAACGGGAATTATAAAATTCACATTCCTTATCAATCGGGTAATCAGATGACGGGAGGAGATCTATGAAAACAAGAGACAGGCGGCGGGGACTGGTGGTGGTCAATACCGGCGAAGGCAAGGGTAAATCGTCCAGCGCTTTGGGCATGGTGTTCCGTGCCGCGGGCTGGGGCATGAAAGTCTGCGTGATCCAGTTCATCAAGGGACAATGGCAAACGGGCGAGCAAAAGGCCGCCGAGCGCTTCGACAACATCGAATGGCATGCCCTGGGCGACGGCTTTACCTGGGACACCAAGAATCCGGAGCAGGACATCAAGACCAGCAGGGCGATATGGGAGTTCAGCAAGCAGAAAATGGCTTCCGGCGAGTTCGATCTGGTTTTGCTCGATGAAATCAATTATTGCTGCGGTTATCACTGGATTTCGGGGCAGGAGATCGCCGATTTCATCCGCCAGCAAAAGCCGTCCTGGATGCATTTGATCCTGACCGGCCGCAACGCGCCGCCTGAAGTCACCGCCTGTGCCGATACCGTCACCGAAATGACCAAAATCAAGCACGCTTACGAACAAGGCATCAAAGCCGAGCAGGGGATTGAATTTTAAAAGGTTTTTAGGCCACGGATATCTTTCATTGCTGAGGATAAATAATTCGCATAGAATCCGAAGGGTAATACTTCATGGCGCCGGTAGCACGGCGTAATAACTATAAAACAGGAAGAGAACGCAAATGAGTGAAACAACTAAATTGATAATAGGCGTGGTGGCCTTTTTTGTCATAGGCTTCATCATGGTAGGTACAAACAAGAGCCAGTCTCCGGAGCAAATGGAGCAATCGTCACAGATCAGAGTCTATGCCTCCATGCAGTCGATGGCCAACAACAAATGCCCGGCGGCGATCAAGCAGCATACGGGCGAACAGGTATTTTTCCCCTCTGAAACAAAAAGCGATAAAGAGACTTATATTACCTTGAAGTGGGTCGGCGAAAACAAGGACGGCTTTAAAGCGGCGTCCTGCACCGTCAATGTGAATCTGGGCGGCATTTCCGAACTCATTATTGACGATAAAGTCATCATCAATAAAAAAGTCTAGCTTGATCCATCCCATACTATATAGACGCGTAGGTCGGGTTAGCGATAGCGTAACCCGACATCTACTCAAAATCTCTTGATCATCACAAGTGCCGCTCGCGCATGACCGAATCGCCGGCGGGCATTCTTTTTCGTAACGGTGCCGAGGCGAGGCGTTTTTTCTGTACCGCTTCCGCCGCGCGTTTGCCGGCCAGAAAGGCATGGTCGGAATTGTAGTATTCCCATTCACTGTACCGCCCCGCCAGCAGAATATCGTGTTGCGCCAGCCATTCCCGGATAATGGCCACGGCTTCGGTCCGGGCATGATCGTAAACGACATAGCCATAAGGAATGTCCACCTGGTTGGCGACGATGACCGGATCATCGTGCCGTATCATGCTCACGGCCATGCAATCCGCGATGCAGCGCCTGATCAGTTCGTCGCCATCGCAGGGCAGGGGTTTGTCGGGTGAATAGGTGATCTCGCAGGTGAGCCCGAAGCCGCCCGCGGGGTTGCAGTGAGGACTGGCGTTACCCTGAACGAAAATGCGGTGGAATACCGTCTCCTCGGGATAATAGATCCAGTGCTTCTCGGTCAGCGCTTCGCGGCCTATCCCCAAGTTGACGCAACGGACCGAGACATGGCGCAGGCGTTCCGCGGCGGCTTTGACGGGGCCGGGCGCTTCATCGCCGATGGCGCGGATCAGCAGGGGCAGCGGCAGGGTGCTGATCAGTTGGTCATAGATGACGGTGCGGCCATTGCCGAAAGTCACGGTCTTGCGCGCGGGCGATACCGCGACGGCTTCGGTATTCAACAGGATTTTGCCTTTAATATGCGGCAGAAAGCCTTCCATGAGCGCCTGGAAACCGCCGCGCAACGGATAGCCGAAGCGGGCATTGGGGCCCATCGGCTTGGCGACCGGCCGCAGCGCGCCTTCGATCATTTCTTCCAGGTTCGGCAGCGGTACCCGGCCGCCCAGCCAGGAGGTTTCCATTTCCTTGAGCGGCACGGCCCAGAGCTTGCGGTTGTAGGGAATGGCAAAATGCTTGGCGATGCCGGCGCCCCAGGTTTGATAGATGAAATCCTCGAAATTTTGCGCGGCAGGCTGGGACGGCTTCAGGCCGGGCGCGAAGGCCAGCGGCGCTGTCGCTTCCTGGATGCCGTCCGCACAACAGTCGTTGAGCAGAGTCGGCTTGCATAACGAAACCTGTCTGGAAGCCGTATCGGCCGCACCGGTATCGGATTTGCCGAACCGGGCCTCGACGGCGCCGACGATGCATTCCTTGATGACATCGACTGGCAGGCCGTAAAGCGCGCCCTGGAACGGATAGCGCGTATAGACGTTTTTACTGTATATCCAGGCTTCCCGATCCTGCCAGTGCACGTTGTCGCCGAGCAGCATATCGTAAAGCGCCAGTACCGTGTCGTCGTTGGAAAACATAATGTGGCCGGCATGGTCGAAGGTAAAGCCGGCTTCATTGATGGAGCGGCAGCAGCCGCCGACATGGTCGTTTTTTTCCACCAGCAGCGTATTCTCCGGCAGGTAATGAGCGGCCGCAAGCCCTGTCGGCCCGGCACCGAGAATCACGCTGTCGAAATGATGGGGCAAGGGCGCGTTCCGGGAGGGGCGATAGCCTGTCAGCATCAGGCGCGCGGTCTCATTCAATCCCTGCAGGCAGGCCGCCTCGAGATGGCCGGCGACAACGTCGGCGGTTTGGTCCCAGGATGTCGAGGCCAGCACTTCATGATAACCCGTCAGTCGTTCCTGGCGGCGTTCCGGGCTTTCGTTGAGCGCCGCCTCGCAAGCGGCTATGAAGGCCTCGGCGTCCGCTGCGATATGGACCAGGTGACCGTATGGTTCCTCCACGTCCTTGATTGGCGTGCTGATGATGGGAAGATCCGCCGCCATGTATTCCAGGGTTTTGGTCGGACTGATATAACGGGTTGCGTCGTTCAGCGCGAAAGGCAGCAGGCAGGCATCCCAGCCGGCCAGGAAATGCGGCAGCTGCTCATAGGGCTGTTGGCCGAAATAATGGATATTGGGGCGTTGCGGCAACCAGCTCTCGGGGATTTTGACCACCGGGCCGACCATGACGATTTGCCATTCGGGGTGGCTGTCGGCGAGTGCGCCGAGCAGGCCGAGATCGAGGCGTTCATCAATGACGCCGAAAAAACCCAGGCGCGGGCTGCCAAGGTCCTGCTGATCCGGATGGGCAATGGCGCGATCGAGCGCGCGGGAAAAATGGCTGGCATCAACGCTGCTCGGCAGACAGTAGACGGCAGGGTGCTTGTCGCGCCGCGCATGGTAGAGGCTGATGCCGCCCGTGAACACGACATTGGCCGCTTTCAGCAATGCGTGCTCGCGCTGTACCAGTTGGCGCGGTGCTTGCAGAAAGCCCGTTAATTCATCCATACAGTCATAAGCGATGGCTTTAGGCCGCAACTGGTTGATCAAAGGCAGCGCCATGGGCGTATATAGCCAGGCGATATAGTCCTCGATGTTTAGTTCATCAATCAGATCCGGCAGCAGGCTGTTTATCGTAGCGAGCTGGTCATCATGAAAACCGGGCGATGATATCGGCGTGTGCGGCTGGACGACCCGCACGTTCGGCGCCGCCTCGTAGTGCACGCAGTGTGCCTTGCCGTCATGGAAAACAGGTTCTTCCAGAAAGACAATCCGATAGCGTTGGGCAAGCCGGGTCATGAGCTGCTGCGGGCGCTGAAACACAAAATTCCAGCGCAGATGAGAAAAAACGATAATCGTTGACATGGTGTCTCCTAATGTTTTTGATAGAAGATAGGCTGATCTTGATGGGGCTGGAAGGTTTGGTAATAAGGGGTTTTCGCCAGTCTCCACTGGGCTTCGACCAGGCTTTTGGCATAGCGCTTGTCCATGACGCGCACGAGGTTGCCCTGGGGATCGGGGTGTATATCCCATAAGCCGCTTCGATGCCAGTGATCGAGATTCTCCCAGCCGTGCCTGTCCAGTATCGGATAAAGGCAGATGCCTTGCAGGACCACGCCCTCCTGAGCGGCCTGTATGACTTCCTCGGTAATGTCGGCGATCCACTCGCCGCGGCCGGAACCGACATGGCTGGTTTCGGCGATGACCAGCGGCCGGCCGTGACCGTAACGCTGGTTGATTTCCGCGAGCATGTCCTTGAACGGCTTGCGGCGCGGGTCCTTAAGATGCCAGAACAGGGTGTTGAAGGTTTCCCACTCCCACTGATTGCTGTGGTAGTAGTTGACGCCGATGATGTCGAGATACTTGGACGCGCCGCCCAGCTCCGGTTCTATCGCACCGGCCAGCATGTCCCAGGCCTGGTATTGCGACAGGCGCACATGCTCAGCCACTTCCGCCAGTTCCGGGCGTCCCTCGGGCGCGATCACATGAATGAGCGGGTCCACATGCAGAAAACGGGCGCGTGGGTCGACTTTCCAGATTGCCTCCATGCCCGCGATCGCGGCGCGCACGAGCTGGCGTTTGAATTCCACGCTGCGCTCGCGCAGGTGCGGGCCGTATGGGTGGATCAAGGTCGTCTCGCAGGTGGCATAAGCCAGGAACGAGATTTCGTTGATCGGCGTGTAGACAGGTTCGCTCTTGCTGAAAGGGGCCAGGAACTCCGCCGCCGCCGCTGCATAGCGGGCGTAACGCTCGATAAATCCGGCCGAGAAAATATCGATATCGCGCGGCCAGCCATAATGGCAAAGCGTCCACAGGATCTGCAGGTCGAATTCCTGCGCGGCCTCGATCAAGGGCTCCAGAAAGCTGAAATCGTAGTGATTGGGGGTCGGCTCCGCCATGCGCCAGCCGATGCTCTCGCGAATGGTGCGGATACCGAAAGGCTGCAAATGCAGATAGTCCTCGCGCACGCGCATCCTGTGCTGGTTGCTATCGTTCATATCCAGCGGATGTCCGGTGCTGTTGACGTGATCCGCGCCCTCGTAACCCCCCTGCCAAAAACTGTAAAACAGGTTTTCGTTCGCATTCATGAGGCGACGGCCTCATCCTGGCCATTTTGCGGCCTGGGTACGATGGATCCGGGGCGGGAAGGCGTAACATGAAGTGCTGGCAGATTTATCGATGTGGAATGCATTTTGATTGTTGCCCGGTGAGGAAAAGAGGCGCTGCATTCCTGGCTATTCTTAATGATATTCATGGTTATCGTCCCTCTTTGAAAAATGCAAACTGAGTGTATTTCTGAGCGTAATTTCATGTCATGATGCTGCCGCATAAGATGAAATTTAGGATCTCTGTCCGCCAACGTCTGTGCGCTGCCGAACACATAGGCTTTGAGCATGAGTTCGGTATTGTTGCCATGAACGCCTATACTTGCTCATGCTCATCCTTGGATTGAGCGCTATGATTAAACAATGCCGGTAATTGATTGCCGGAGCAGATCTATAAACGGAGTAGTTGATGACTGATTCACAAAAATGGCTGATGTTTACCTTCATCGTGTTTGCCGCCTGGCTGGTTTATTTACTGGCGCCTGTGTTAATGCCGTTTGCTTTTGCGGCGATGCTGGCTTACCTGGGCGATCCGCTGGCCGATAAGCTCGAAACCTACCGTTTATCGAGAATTACCGCGGTCATCGTCGTGTTTTCGGTCATGAGTCTGGTTTTGTTTCTGGTTTTGCTGCTGTTGGTTCCGCAGCTGGAATATCAGGTCGGGCGCCTGGTCAACAATCTACCGGCTTATGCCGCCTGGCTGAATCAGGACGTCATTCCCTGGGCGCAGCGGCAGCTAGGCCTGGACATCAAGCCGGTAGCCATCGACGAGCTGATCGATGTGTTCAAAAACCACTGGCAGAAAGCCGGGGGCATCGCCGCGAATGTCATGCGGTCGTTGTCGCGGTCAGGCGCCGTGATCGCGGAATGGCTCATGAATTTACTGCTGGTCCCGGTGGTGACGTTTTACCTGTTGCGCGACTGGGACAAGCTGGTCGCCGGTATTTACGATCTGCTGCCGCGCCGCATCGCGCCGACGGCGGCCAAACTGGCCGACGAAGTCAACTCGGTTCTGGCGGCGTTTGTGCGCGGCCAGTTTTATGTCATGCTGGGGTTGGGGGTTGTTTACAGCATTGGCCTGTCCATCATAGGGCTGGATCTGGCTTTATTGATCGGCATGATGGCGGGCTTGATCAGCTTCGTGCCGTATCTGGGCGCCATCGTCGGCATCGTCATGGCCTGTGCGGCGGCCCTGGTGCAATTTCACGATGCGCTGTATCTGATTCCCGTCGCTGTTGTGTTTATGGTCGGCCAGTCCCTGGAAAGCATGTTGCTGACGCCGCTGCTGGTCGGCGATAAGATCGGCCTGCACCCGGTGGCCGTTATCTTCGCGGTTTTGGCCGGTGGGCAGTTGTTCGGTTTTCTGGGCATCCTGCTGGCCTTGCCGGTGGCGTCGGTGATCATGGTGCTGTTGCGGCATATGCATGAAAGTTATCGGGATAGCGCTTTTTACAGCCAACGGTAAGGCGATGAAAGTAGCTAAATACGTTGGGATTATCCTGTTCGCAGGGTGTTTTTTCGGGCAGGCCGGTGTTGCCGGCGATGTAAAACGTGAGGCGGATTTCGCCGATGACATAACCCGGATGCTGACGATGGGCGAAGCCATTCGCCTGGAAGCGCGGGGCCGGCAATTTTTGAGCCTTTATACGGACACGGAAAGGGCGGATGACAAGGGCGCGGCCCTTATTCTGCACGATATCGGCGGCCATCCGGACCAAAAGCCGCTGGTTAACGCCTTGAGAACCGTCTTGCCCGCGCATCACTGGGCTACTCTGGCGCTGCAGATGCCGCTCAGGGAACGCGGCGCAGCAATGAGCGAATATGACGGCCTGTTTCCGGAAGCACGGGCCCGGATTCAGGCCGGTATCGACTACCTGAAAGAGCGCGGCGCCGAAAGCATCGTCGTGGTCGGTTACGGTTTGGGTGGTTTGATGGCCGCCTATGCGCTTAGCGAGGGGGCTGCCGACATCGAGGCGCTGGTCACGATCAGTCTGCCGGTGCCCGAGACCGGCATGAAAACCGCGCAAACGCTGGAATTCATCCGCAAGATCAAGAAGCCGATGCTGGATATCTACGGAGCGCTGGATGTGCCGGAGGTAACAAAGAGCGCCAGGGAGCGCCGCCTGGCCGCGAAGGCCAATAGCAGTTATCGGCAGGTCAGGATTGAGGACGAAGGCCATCGGTATCTGCACGATGAAGGGTTGGTCGTCAAACGGGTCTACAGCTGGCTGAGCGGCGTTTCCGGCCGAATTCCCGCAGGACGCAAGTGAATCCGGCTTTTCAGGAACCGCGATAATCGGGTTTTTGGACAGGGCGGCCGGCTGCCGCCCTCCGCAATCTTAGGAACGTGAATTTTATAACTCCCGCAATTGACTTGTCTTTCTGTCCCTCTTCGGCGTTGCCTACAGGGATGTAGGTAAGGGGCGTGAGCAGGAGCGGAAGCTTTGCGCAAACAGTTACATAGCTTGCCATGCGCCTGTTTGCGCGCCTCGGCAACTGCTCCATGCGCCGCCTAAAGCGCCTACTGTTGGTGCTCTACCTCCTGCATCCTTGCAGTCGTTGAACAGGAACAGAAATCCTGCCTCAATCGCGGGTCTTATTTCATTCCCGTTCCTTAGCGATAGACCACTGCAGGTTTGCCCTCGGCCGGCACCAGTTCGCCGACGGCGAACACGGTTTCGCCCAGGCTCGCCAGCGTTTCCAGCGTGGCTTGTTCATCCTCGGCGGCGACGCAGACGATCATGCCGATGCCGCAGTTGAAAGTGGTCAGCATATCGGCTTGCGAGACATTGCCCTGGCGCTGCAGCCATTGGAAGATGTCCGGAAACTGCCAGGCGGACAGGTCGATCCGCGCATTTATTCCTTCCGGCAGTACGCGCGGCAGGTTTTCGGTCAGGCCGCCGCCGGTAATGTGCGCGAGCGCATGGACATCAATCTTGTCCAGCAGCGCCAGCAGCGATTTGACATAGATGCGCGTCGGTTCCAGCAAGGCGGCGCCTAGCGGAATGCCATGGAAATCATCGGTAAGCGAGGCTTGGCTGTGTTCGATGATTTTGCGGATCAGCGAATAGCCGTTGGAGTGCGGGCCGGACGAGGCGATGCCGATCAGTTTGTCGCCGGCTTTGACTTTGCTGCCGTCCAGCACCTTGCTTTTCTCGACGATGCCGACGCAAAAGCCGGCCAGGTCGTATTCGCCGTCGGCATACATGCCGGGCATTTCAGCCGTTTCGCCGCCGACCAGCGCCGCGCCGGCCAGTTCGCAGCCCTTGCCGATGCCTTCAATGACCGCGGCGGCGCTGTCCACATCGAGTTTGCCGGTCGCGAAATAATCGAGGAAGAACAGCGGCTCCGCGCCCTGGACGATAATGTCGTTGACGCACATGGCCACCAGGTCGATGCCGACCGTGTTATGGATGCCGGACTCGATGGCCAGCTTCAGCTTGGTGCCGACGCCGTCGGTGCCGGAAACCAGGATCGGGTTTTTATAACGGTCCAGCGGCAGTTCGAACATCGAGCCGAATCCGCCCAGACCCGCCATTACGCCCGCCGTGCGGGTTCTGGCGGCAATAGGCTTGATGCGTTCAACTAATGCATTGCCGGCCTCAATATCGACGCCGGCGCTTTTATAATTCAAGCTGTCTTGATTTTGTTCGCTCAATGTGATGTTCTCTTGCTAATAATGTGTTGGTTGGATGGCCGCTATTGTACTAAACATCATCGCGTTTGTGCGAAGGATAAAGGCGGCATCCTGCATTATTTCAAATCGTCGATCAGCGATAAATACGCATGAGGGCGATAGCACAACTGCCGGTAAACTGGCATAACATAGTCGCCGGAACCGACCGGCAAAATACGCAATCCAGTTGAATTTCAATAAAAAAATAATTAAAGTGAAGGCGGGTGATTACTATACAAACAATGCCCCCTGTTGAGGAAGATATATGAAGATAAAAAAACCATTAAACGCCGCGTTGTTCATGGCCGCGGTTCTTTTTAACGGCGCGGCGCTCGCTTACAGCAGCGAGGGCGAAACAGAAGTGATCTGTAAAAAACCCAAGTTCATGAATTTTAATCTCCCTATCTATAAAGCGCCTGAGCGGGTTGAAGTCGCGCCTGAGTCGGAATTGTCGTTTATGATATCGCCGTGGTCAGACCCTAATACGCTTAAACTGACGGCCAAGAACCAGGAAATTCCGTTTACCGTCGAAAGCAACTCCAGCTTTCATCGCATCAGGGCCAAACTGCCCACGGCGTTTAACGGCAATTACGTCAGAATCAATGCGCACGTAAAGGCGGTGCTGGGCTGCGACGACCAGACCGGCTGGCTGATCAAAGTGGCCGAGCAATAAAGAACGGACAGGACGGGCGGCCGGCGGGCCGCCTGATCGGCCATCGAAGCTTTACAACCCGGCGCTTAGGATTTGGCTAAAAATGACTTCCTGAAATCAGCATCCTGCATGGGATGTGCCGTTCAGAAGCAGGCGCTTCAGGCGGCACAGTGAAGCGCATCGCTCGCGAACGATACCCTAAAGGGCACAAGTGCGCCTCCTGGCGTCGGCACATTCTATGTTTAAACAGGGACATTATTGACGAGCAAAGCCTTAATAAGGCACCTTGAGATTGCTGGTCATCCAGATGTCAAACGGCTGCCGGGCGGTGGGCAGGTTTAAATGCAGCATGGCAATGCTGCGTTCAGACGGCGGCACGGCAATCTGGTCATAGATAAAGCTGTCGTCAAAATTGGCGGCGGCGGCTTCTTGGCGCGTACAGCCGAAATAAACTTTTTCCATTCTGGCCCAGTAAATGGCGCCCAGACACATGGGGCAGGGCTCGCAACTGGTATACAGGATGCAGCCGCGCAGCTGAAAATCATTCAGTTTCTCGCAGGCCATGCGGATGGCCATGATTTCCGCGTGTGCCGTAGGGTCCATCGTGCGGGTGACGCCGTTGGCGCTGGCGGCAATGACCTGATCGTCTTTAACCACGACCGCGCCATAAGGGCCGCCCTGGCCGGTGATGGCGTTGTTGACGGCCAGATCGATGGCTTGCTGTAAAAATTCCTCATGCATCTACAGGCCCAAAGGGTTCCCAGGGTCGATGCCGTCCATAAAGGGCAGGCGCCTGTCCTGGTTGGTTAGTTGATAGATTTTCCCGAGCCAGTTATTGAACACGGCCTTGGCCGTATCGCGCCAGGTATTATCGATATGCTCCAGAACCAGGGCTTCAGGAAAGACATCCAGTGTCCGGCCGGCTTTTCTGGCGGACCTGACGTGCTGTTCATAATCGGTAAACACCTGCCGGGTGTAAGTATTGAAATAGTTTTCGGGAAAGGGCGGGTATTCATCGATTTCGGCCCGGTAAAAACGCATGACTTCCCGCTTGTATTCTTTTAGCAGGCTGATGTCGTCGTATTCGGGATGTCCCTGGAAGTAAACAATGCGAAAGCCGTCCGGGCTGACGGCCAGGTGCGCGCCCGCTTCCTCGCTGACGACCAGGACCTTGAGTCCATGCCGTTCCATGTCGCTTTGGAATATTTCGTTGAAGCGGGAATGGGGCACATCAAAGCGCGTATTGATTTCCGCCACCAGGGGATGTTTGCGGTCCGTGACCTTATGGGCAAAGACGCCCCAGCGTTTTGCCGGCAGGCGCGTGCGTTCGATGCCGTAACAGTATTGAATCAGGGCATGGGTGGCGAGACAGGAGCAAAGCACCGAGGTCACGTTTTCCTTGGCCCAGGAAAAAACTTCCGTCAGCGGTTGCCAGAAGTCTTCTTCGGGCAATCTCGGATGGCTGACGTTAGCGCCGCTGATAATCAGTGCATCGAGGCCGTCCTGCTTGATTTTTTCAAACGGTTCGTAGTATTTGTCGATATGGGCCTGCGCCTCGGGACCTCTCGGCAGGCCGTCGATGGTAAAAGGGTGGACATGGAATTGCGTGATTTGATTGCAGGCGCCGACCAGCCGGAAAAACTGCCGTTCAGTGGCTTCCAGCGCGGCGTCCGGCATCATATTGAGCAGGCCGATATGCATTTCCCGGATGTCCTGCTGGCTGGCGCGATCCGGCGCCAGGATTTCCTCGCCTTCTTCGCGAAGACGCTGGAAAGTCGGTAAGTCAGAATGAGCGACTAATGGCATAATTTTTCTTCATTAATTGGATTGCTGTTTGGCAATCGCATCGGCAATCAGCCGGATGAAGTCGTCTTCGTTTTTCACTTCGGCGACATCACGCGCATCCACGGTATAGCCATACTGTTCGGCAATAGCTTCGTAGCGGGGCAACCGGGACTTGAACAGTTCCGGGAAAACCCAGGTGACAAATTCATCCGGCGGTATAATGTTGGGATCGGAGTAGCCTTTCAGCGACATGAACTCGGACAGTTTTTCGTCCAGAAATGCTTCCCGATAATAGAGCGGCTTGGGATCGGTTTTGGCCCGTTCAATAATAGTTTGTTCCATGGCCGGCGGGATTTTGATGTAAACGATCAAGGTATGCCTGGCCAGGGTTTCGAGTACTTCCTGGCTGTCCAGTTCGCAAACGCTGCCCCCGGCGTCATTGATAAAGTTTTTATAACCGTAGATGTCCTCGGCCTTGTGGATAAATTCAGGCACGTCTTTCATGGCGGCGATTTCAGCCTGATGATGCAGCTTTTGCCGGCGCTTGAATTCCCGCAGGGATAATCCGCCCTGTTCGGGATTGCCGAGCTTGCCGAGAAAAGTCGATACCGGCGCGAGATTATCCACGGTTATCTTGTTGCAGATATAAATGGAATCGGACAGCAGCAACTCGCGCAGAAACGGCACATTCATGGCCTGGCGCTTGATATTATCAAGAATCGGCTCTTCCAGATATTTTGTGCCTATCCGATAGTCGCCGGAATAGTGGAACCATTTGGACTTCGGCAACTTATTGGCTAATGTGGTTTTTCCCGCACCGGACATTGCCAGCAGGGTGATGCTTTTCGATTGCCAGTCCAGAAATTCCCGGGGACTCATTTTCATATGATAATTCCTAATTAATCCAGATAATCGTCAATATCCATACCGTCAGGGTTGCGTCGGTGATCGTCGGGATCCGAATAACCCAGGTCATCGTTCTCGAGATCATCGAAAGGCGCGCTCCAGTCCTCAGGGTCTTCGATATAATCGAAGGTTGAGCTATACCAGCTGTCATGGTCATATTCGCCGATATCGCCATTGTAGTATTGGACCTCAATCGAATCGTCGCTTTCCTCAATGGCAACTACCTTAAACATCAGGTTGTTCTCGACGTCTTTATACCAGCTACCAATAATGGGGTCTGCTACTGTTGTCATGGTGTTACCTCAATGCTTGTTGGGACGTTACAAGAAAACAGCGGATATTATTAACAATGCCAGAGAAAATACCAAAATATTTTGTAGAGGTGATAAGCAATTTAATCTGTGTTGCCACGCGCTGTAACAGCGACGCTCAGGACTGGTTACAGAGAGCGGTCGATCAGTATTGATCAGGATATCCTTATTCGTAGGCGAAGCGCAAGTACAGGGCCGTGCGACGGAATTTGTCCGTACGCTTGCGGACTGGCTATCATGGGCAATGATAGTGGTGTTTTGAAGTCGGGTATGGCAGGCGGGCGGTGTTTCGCGCCGGGGCATCGTTTATAAAACAGGCAAAAAAAATGCGGCTTGTCGGCCGCATTAAGAAGGAGTAATTCTAAAGTCTCTAAAAAGAGATCGCATCTCAAGAATTGGGCTTATATTAGCGATAAACGCTAAAGGATAAAATGTGACGGATTGTCGCGTGTCAGATTGTCGCAGTTTGAGGTGAGTATGCTTCCCATGCGTGAACTCGACGGGACAGCTTGAGTTTACTGCAAATCCTTAAAATCATGTCGGATGGCTTCGATTTCAGCCCGATATTTTTCGGCGCTGCCATAACTGATGAACTTCTGGTAACGGCTGTGCAGGCTTTTGATGCGCCGGGCGTGTTTAATAGGGCACCAGAACTGTTCAGTGCGTGCGGCTATTTCCTGCAAATAGGCAAACAGTCCGTTAACGTAACTGCAGTAGGCGCAATTGATTTTTTCCACCATATTCAAATAGTTGAGGTATTGCCTGTCAAAGACGATATAGTCTTGCCGTTTAACTTTCGGGATGCCATATAGGGGAAAACACACCCAATGGTAGATGCTGACGGTCACATCCAGCAGTATTACCGGGATGATGCAGCTCCAGATCAGGGGCGCGCTGAGGATGTGTTTAAGCGGGGCATCGCTTATATAGCTGAGCAAGCGTTTGGCATATTCCTTGTGCCGGATAATGACATTTTTTTCAAAATAAACGCGACGTTTTCTGATTTCGTATGAAAATTCTTCCTGTTGTTTTTGTAATTCCTCAACCAGTTCATTTTCCAGGTCTTTAATTTTGTCCAGTAGAATTTCAAGTTGGGTAGCCATAATGTATGCCTTATAAAAAATGACGATTGATCGAGCATGATGGAAATTGGCCTAAGCTGTCCCAACGCAAATGCTATGGATTGACTGTCGAATGGAGTCTGGGAATTCGAATGCCGGTTTAATGCTTAAGGTCATCGCGCCGGTTTCGTTTGTAAGCTGGACATAAGGTGTCTCTGTTGTGGGCTGCGTTCCGCCGCATTTCGCAAAACATGGCGAAGCTGTCAGCCGCTGTTCAGTTCTGGTATTTAACCATATTTCAAAAATGCATGACATTTACTTGATGTTTCCGGTCGGGTGAAGCCGGAAAAGCCCGGTCCGTTAGGGCACCATCGCGAATCTTCCGGTACCGATGCGTTATCGATACAGGCAAAAGTCACAGGATCGGCGATTGTCCATATCAAGTAAAAAAGGCGATTATCGAGGTCCTGTTAACAAAAATGAAATAACCCCGCGCTAACGGACAACAGCGTCCATTTCAGCCTCTACAGAAGTCAGCAAACTGGACAGCTTCAACGGATGCACGGGTTTGAGCAAATGATGGTCGAAGCCGGCGGATTTTGATTGTTCAAGGTCTTCAGGCTGGCCATAGCCGCTGATGGCGATCAGGAACGCCCGCCGCGTTTCAGGCAGCTTGCGCAACCGTTTGGCAACCTCGTAGCCATTGATATCGGGAAGACCGATGTCCAGCAGGACAACCTGGGGCCGGAAAGTCTGTGCCATCTCTATTGCCTTCAATCCGCAATCGGCGGTATCGAGCTCGTGCCCTTGTATTTCCAGCAGCAGGGCAAGGCTTTCGGCGACATCGGCGTTGTCGTCCACCAGCAGAATACGCAGTTTGGCCGCTGCCGGAACGGGTTCTGATGGCTCGGGTTGGGGAATGGAAGGCGCATTGAATAGCGGCAGGCGCAGTGTGAATTCGCTGCCTTGCTGATTGCCCGCGCTGGAGGCGCTGATCGTTCCGCCATGCATTTCGACCAGCCTGCGCGTCAGCGTAAGCCCAATGCCCAGGCCGCCTTGGGAGCGGGCCAGGGACGAGTCGGCCTGGGTGAACAGGTCAAAAATGTGAGGCAGTATCTCCGGCGCGATACCGGCCCCGTTATCCTGCACTTGAATGACCAGGTCCTCTGCTTCCTGCTTTATCGTCAGCATGATCTTGCCGCCTATATCGGTGTATTTGGCGGCGTTGTTCAGCAGGTTGGACAGCGCCTGGGTCAAGCGGACGCGGTCGCCTTCGACCCACATCGGTGTGTCGGGACGCGACGTGAGCAGTTCCTGTTGGCGCAATTGAATCATTGGATAGCTGGTCTCTATGGCGCTATCGATAATCTCGTTGAAGTCAACATGATCAATTTTAAGCGTGATTTTGTCCTGCATGATGCGCGCGACATCCAGCAAGTCATCGAGCAGCAGCGCCATATGGCCGACTTGCCGGTCAATCACTTTGAGGCACCAGTCCAGGGTTGGGCTGGTTGAGCTCTGGGTTTTCAAGACTTGTACGGCATTGCGGATGGGCGCCAATGGATTTCGAAGTTCGTGTCCCAACATGGCCAAAAATTCGTTTTTCCGGCAATCCGCCTGCTGCAGGGCGATCTCCGTTTGCTTGCGTTCGGTTATGTCGTGGACCGTGATAATAAAGCAGCTGGGCTGATCGTTGCTGATTTCACTGATGCCAAGATCGACAGGAAACCACGCCCCGTCTTTTTTCAAGCCCTCCAGTTCGCATCTGAGGCCGCTGAACCGGCTTTTGCCGCCGTCCTGGCAGTGGGACAGCCGGCTTTTATATGCCCGCCAATCGAGTTTGGGTATTAATTTGCTGATGGCGGTTCCGGACAATTCCTCAGTGGAAAAGCCGAAAATATGCTCAATGGCGGTATTGGTCGATTCGATCAGGCCCTGTTCGTCAATCTTGATAATGCCGTCGAGTACGTTATCGAAAATGGCGCGTAAATTCGCTTCGCTTTTGCTCAACAGGGCTTCCGTTTCCTTTAAATGATTGATGTCAGTGAGCGCCAGCCTGAAATCATGCCCTTCCGGGGCTGTTTGAAACAGGCCGTCCAGTTTGACCCATAAATACTGGCCGTTGCTCCTGCACAAGCGTAATTCGCAGCTTTGCGCACGTTTATGGTTTAACAGGGCTTGACGATAGAAATATAAGACATCCTGATCGGCATCCAGCACAAAATCAGAAAAGGGTTTGGTAATAATGGCCTGTTTGTCGCTGCCGAACATGCCGGCCGCCGTCATGCTGGCTTTAAGAATGATGCCATTACTGTCCAGGGTGAGGTAACCGACCGGGGAAAAGTTATAAAAATCAAGATATTCCTGGTTGGTGTCCTGGAGTTGCCTTTGAGCTTTAAGCAGTTCATCGTTTTGTAATTCCAATTCGATGCGATGCATGTCGAGTTCATGCAGCAGGTCGCGGAATTCAGCCAGGGAATAAGAAGCAGACGATGAATGAGGTGCGACTAATAATTCTTCGGCCCGCTTCCTGAGTGCGTAGAATTTATCCGGTTTGCTTATCATGGAGGTCAAGCTTAGTGCGTCGATAGTTTTTGTTAGAATTTGGCTAAAAATGACTGCCTGAAATTATAATCCTGCACAGGATGTGCCGGCCAAAAGCAGGCGCTCCAGGCGGCGCAATGAAGCGCATCGCTCGCGAATGATGCGCCTCCTGCCGCCGGCATATCCTATGTTTAAACAGGAACATTATTTGCGACCTAATCCTTAACGCAACCGCGGCAGCACCACAATCACGTTGTCGTAGTTTAATTGTCCTTCATCGCGAGGAACCACCCATTCAAAGTTTAAAATCAATGGCTTCCCCTGCAGGTCTTCGCAATGGCATTCAAAGCTGATTTTGTCCTTCCGATCCCAGATGGCCAGCAGTTGCGCTATAAAGGGTTGGGGCCCGTGCCGTGTTAATAATGCCTGGATATTTAATGCCAGCTTTTCCTTGTCATCTGCCTTGAATAATAGCATGGCCGCATTATTGATGTGGGAAATATGCACCTTTTTTAACAGTTCTTCCAGTTTGCGCGAATGCTTATGCAGGTAGGCCTCGAGATCTGTGACGCCTTGATGCCGAAGTTCCTGCAAAGCAAGGTTTATGGCGGAAAAATCGATTTCCCACATCGGCACGGGGCAGAATTCGATCATGCGCTTATAGTGCCTTTCATTGTTTATGAGGGCCTGTTCGGCCTCTTTCCTAAGCGTGATGTCTTCAAAGGTGATGACGACGCCATCGATGATATTGTTAGTGGTGCGGTAGGGCAGGATGCGGGTATAAAAGCAGCGGCCCCGGTCATCATAGATTTCCGATTCATGCTTATCGAGCGTTTTCAGGACTTCACCGGCAAGGGCCGTTAAATTCGGATTTTGTAGCGATGAGGAGAAATGAGCAATCGGACGTCCGGTATCGGTTGCTTCCAGATTGATGAGCTCCCTCACTTTAGGGGTAAAACGGCGGATACGGAGCCGGGTGTCCAGAAAAAGCGTGGCGATCTGGGTGCTGTCAAACAGGTTTTTCATATCATCGTTGGCGGACTGCAATTCATCGATCCGGCTTTGCAGTTCCGCATTGACCGTCACGGTCTCTTCATTCAATGATTGCAGTTCTTCTTTCGAGGTTTCCAGTTCCTCATTGGTGCTTTGCAATTCCTCGTTAGCGGATTGGAGTTGTTCGTTGGCCGATTTAAGTTCTTCATTGGAGGTTTCCAGCTCTTCTATCGTCGTTTGCAGGTGTTCCTTGGTGAAATGCAATTGCTGCCGCAGGCTCTCGATCGCTTTTTTCGTGGTCGGCGGGGACGGCGTATTTTTCTGTTTCAACGGTGCTTCCGGCCGTGCATCTTCAAACGTCACCATCATCAGGCCCGGAACGGAAGCATGTTCCAGAATGGGGCTGACAGTGATATCCACACCGACGTGGCCGAGGTCCTGCTGGAGAAGGCGGGTTTTTTTTCGCACTTTCTGGCGGGTATGGGCCGCCCGGTGAATTGCCGAGAGCAGGTCGGCTTTTAATCCGTGGCGCGCCATTTCCATGATATTGACGCTGATTTTTCCTTGCGCGGGCTCCAGATATTTGCCCAGTTTGCCATGGACGTAGATGAGATTGTTATGATGGTCGATGATAGCGCAGGGAGGCACCGAACTATGCCTGAGAATGGCTTCAACCAATTGGATGATGCTCAATTCTTCCGCTTTTTGAACGACACTGGGCATTTTTTCAGACTCATCGGTGACGACAGGCGCCGCCGCTCCCCGGGGAGGCAAGGCTCGGGGCAGGGTGTCGGTTGACTGAACACGACGAAAGATTTTCCATTTTTTATCCAGCACAGTGAAAAAATGATCGGATTGCCCGGTTGTTTCCGAAGGGCCCAGAAACATAATACCGTCTTCTTTTAAGCTGTAATGAAATGTCCGTAATATTTTTTTTTGCAATTCCGGCTTGAAATAAATCAACAGATTCCGGCAACTGATGATATCCAGCCTGGTAAAAGGCGGGTCACTATGGACGTTCTGGGCGGCAAAGACCAGCATTTCCCGGATGGATTTTTGGATTCTGTAGCTATCGCCTTCCTTGATAAAGAAACGTTTGAGGCGCTCCGGACTCACATCGGCGGTGATACCGGGCGGGTAAAGTCCGCGCCTGGCCGTTTCAATCGCGGATTCATTAATATCGGTGCCGAAAATCTGCACATTGAGATGGTGCTTTAAGGTGTCCAGGCATTCTTGAATGATGATGGCAAGTGAATAGGCCTCTTCCCCCGTGCTGCAGCCGGGAACCCAGATGCGCAATGTATAAGCATGATGCTTTTGCTGAAGAAACTCCGGCAGAATCCTGGTCAGGAGCGTGTCATAGGCCTCGGGATCCCTGAAAAAACTGGTCACGCCAATGAACAATTCCCTGGTCAGCGATATAACTTCCTGCTCACTGGTATGCAAAAAAGCCACGTAATCGGCGATATGGGTAATTTGATGCAATTGCATGCGCCGTTCGATGCGCCGGAAAATGGTGTTTTTCTTATACAGCGAAAAATCGTGGCCGGTCTGATCGCGGATCAGAAAAAATATTTTTTGCAAAAAACCGTCAGTGTTTTCCTGTTGCTGAATAACGTGTGTCCTGGCGCTTCCGGGAAACTGGGTATATTGAACCAGATGCATGGGCATCTCGCCGGGCGGCAATATAAAATCCCCCGTGCCGGTGTTTATGGCATTTTTCGGCATGCCGTTGTATTGGGCGGATGCTTCATTCTGCACTATCACCAGCCCGTTCGCGGCCTTTATTTCGGTCACCCCCAGACTGCCATCGGAGCCGGTGCCGGATAGAATGATGCCGATAGCTTTGTCGCCCTGATCCTGGGCGAGCGAACGAAAGAAAAAATCGATGGGTAAATGGCTGTAACGCGGGAATTCCCGGTCCGCCAGAAACAGCTTTTTAGCGGAAATAGTCAGGCTTTTATCGGGCGGGATAACGTAGACCCTGTTCGGTTCAACCGGCATGCCGTCTGTAATCTGGGCGACCTGCATCGTCGTGTGTTTTTGCAGCAGTTCAGACATCAGGCTGTTGTGGCTTGGATCCAGGTGCACGACTACGACAAAGGCAAGCCCCGCATCGGGAGGCATGGCATCGAAAAACTGTTGCAGCGCTTCCAGGCCGCCAGCCGAAGCGCCCATGCCCACAACATGGAACTCCGTGTTATTTAATGGGTTTTTTTTCACGGTATCAGTGTTTAATGCGTTGGAAAATACTAATAAAAGCCAGATTGTAGAGTGTAGCTGCAATCCGTGGTTTATGCCTGATCCGGAGGTATTGACTTTTGAAGGTGTTTTTTCCGGACAAAAAATTAAGCCAATTTTAATGGTATTTTGTAATCCGGGATGGATTTATTTGACGCTCAGCAGGGGAGGATGAATAAATCAGACAAAAAAAAATGCGACTAAGAAGCCGCATTTAAGAGGAGGATTAATTCTAAAGTCTCAAAAAGAGATTGCATCTCAAGAATTGAGTACATATTAGCAATAAGTAATTGTTAATTAAATGTGGCATATTGCCGCATGACGGATTGTTGCAGATCATACTGCGTCGTTCTGTAACAGATTGCTCAGTTTGGCAAAATCGCTCAATGCAATCATTTCGGCCCGTAGCGTCGGGTCTATGTTCAAGGCTTCGATATCCTGCTCGGCAATCAATGTTTTCAGGGAATTGCGCAAAGTCTTGCGCCGCTGCGAGAAAGCCTGCATGACGACTTTGTTGAGTTTGGCGACATCTCTGACCTGAACAGGCGGTTGCGGGTGTGGAATCAAGCGCACGATGGCCGACATGACCTTAGGCGGCGGATCGAAGCTTTCGGGCGGGACATCAAACAAAAGCTCTGTCGCGCAGTAATACTGCATCATGACGCTGAGCCTGCCGTATTTTTTGCTGCCGGGCGCGGCGCAGATCCGGTCGACGACTTCCTTCTGCAGCATGAAATGCATGTCCTGTATGCAGGCGGCATTGTCCAGCAGATGGAACATCAGCGGCGTGGAAATGTTATAGGGCAGGTTGCCGACCACGCGTAGTTCCCGGTTGTCCTCGGCCAGCGATGCGAAATCAAACTTCAGGGCGTCGGCGCTGTGTATGCGCAGGTTATCGTAGTGTTTGAATTGCTCCTTGAGCAGCGCGACCAGGTCCCTGTCGAGTTCGACCACATCGAGATGCACGCCTTCTTTCAGCAACGGCTCGGTCAATGCGCCCTGGCCCGGGCCGATCTCGACCCAGTGCTCACCGGGCCTGGCCTGGATGCTGGCGATAATGTTATAGATAATCCGGTGGTCATGCAGAAAGTTCTGACCGAAGCGCTTACGTGGTATGTGGGCCATGTTATCGAGTCGTGTTGGTTGCCATGAGTAATGCGGTTTGTATGGCGCTGTGCAGGCTGCCGATTTCGGCCTTGCCGGTGCCGGCCAGATCCAGGGCCGTGCCGTGGTCCACCGAGGTGCGGATGATCGGCAGGCCCAGCGTAATGTTGACGGCCTGGCCGAAGCCCATGTGTTTGAGCACGGGCAGGCCCTGGTCGTGATACATGGCCAGCACGGCGTCAGCCGTCGCCAGGTATTTCGGCGTGAACAAGGTGTCTGCCGGCAGCGGCCCCTGAAGGTTCATGCCCTGCTTGCGCAGGTTGTCGAGCACCGGCTCGATGATGTCGATTTCCTCGCGGCCGAGATGGCCGTTCTCGCCGGCATGCGGATTCAGGCCGCAGACCAGGATGCGGGGATTGTCCAGTTTGAAGCGCGAACGCAGATCCTGGTCCAGTATGCGCAGCACGGCTCTTAACCGCGAATGGGTGATGGCCGAGCTGACCACCGACAAGGGCAGGTGCGTCGTCACCAGCGCCACGCGCAGGCCGGGCGTGGCCAGCATCATGACCGGATGGCCGCCGGTCAGGTTGGCGATGTATTCGGTATGGCCGCTGAAAGGGAAGCCGGCGTCATTGATGATGCCTTTGTGCACGGGGCCCGTCACCAGGGCGTCAAACAAACCCTCCAGGCAGCCTTTGGTCGCTTTCGTGATGGTTTTCAGCACATAGCGGCTGTTGGCCGGGTTTAGCCGACCGCACTGGGCCGGTTCCACCAACTCAACGGGCAGCACGGTCAGGCTGCCGGCTTGCTGGGGGCTGGGCGGCAGCGTGCTGTCGAACGTTTTGATCCTGACTGTCAGGCCCAATTGTCTGGCGCGCTGTTCCAGTAAGTCAGGGCTGGCGATGGCGACGATTTCGCAGGGCAAATCCTGCTGGGCGAGTTGGACGCAGAGATCGGGGCCGATGCCGGCGGGTTCGCCCGGCGTCAATGCGAGGCGCGGTATGGATGGACTGGCGGTCATAATAGTCGAGAAAAAATGAATGATTCTACAGTATAAGAACTTAAGATGATTTTAAAATTGCTCCAAGCGGGACGGGGTTTGCAGCCCCGTCCGGCTGCAGATTCAATGGATCATTCCATTTGTATCGTGCCGACTTTCTCGCTGTCCACTTTTTTCAGGAATGGCGCGATGATCAGCGAGCCAAGAAAAATAACGGCGATAATCTCGAACAGCGTGTTGAAGGTCATGACTTCCGCCTCGCGCCAGGCCAGGGCGGTGATCTGCTTTAATGCCGCCGCCGAGGGTTCGGCCAGATTCAGTTGGCGCATCGATTCGGAGAGACCTTCCAGCAACTCCTGCCCCTGGTAGTGCGTGGCTGTCATCGCTTCGCGCAGGGTCGCATAATGGCTTTTCGTTAAATAAATGATCAGGGTATTGGCCACGGCCAGGCCGATCGCACCGCCCAGATTCCGCATCAGGTTGTACAGGCCGCTGGCGTTTTTAACTTCCTCGACCGGCAGCAAGCCCAGTGCCAGCGTGTTGATGGGCAGAAAGCATAGCATCAGCGCCGTGCCGCGAATGGCCTGCGGCCAGAAGAATTCCCAGTAGCCCGATTCGGCCGTCAAGCCGGCATTCATCCAGCAGCCCAGCGCGAACAGGCCAAAGCCCAGGCACAGCATCCAGCGCAAATCCATTTTCTTCTCCAGGGGGCCTGCGATAAACGCCGACAGCAACTGGAACAAGCCGACCACCATCAGGTAATAGCCGATCTGCAGGCTGTTCAGGCCTTTGACGCTGCCCAGGTAAATCGGCACCAGATAAGTAATCGTATAAAGCCCGATGCCCAGCACGAAGCTGTACAGGCAGCCTACGGCAAAGTTGACATTGCGGAAGGCGTGCAGGTCGATAATCGGATGCGGTGTTTTTAACTCCCAGATCAGCATGGCGATGCCGCTGACCACGGCAACGAGGGTCAACGCCATGATCAGATTGTCCTCAAACCACTGATGGCGCACGCCTTCTTCCAGGACAAACTGCATGCAGCCCAGGAAAATCGCGATCAGGGCGATGCCGATAAAGTCGATTTTCTGCAGCAGATGCCATTCGGGCCGATCGATATCAACGTTCAGCCAGACCAGAATGCAGACCAGCATGCCCGGCACCACGTTGATCAAAAACAGCGCTTGCCAACTGTAGGTCTCGGTCAGGTAGCCGCCCAGAATCGGGCCGACGGTAGGCGCGATCGTCACGATCAGGCCCAGTACGATGGTCATGGCCGGCTGCAGGCGCGGCGGGAACATGATGAAGATGACCGTGAACGTGACAGGAATCATCGCGCCGCCGAGAAATCCCTGTATCAGGCGGAAGATGACCATGGACGGCAGATTCCAGGCGAATGCGCAGAGCAGGCTGGCCAGCGTGAAGCCGCCGGCCGAGATGGCATACAGATAGCGCGTCGAGAATACCCGCGCCAGCCAGCCGGACAAAGGGATGATAATGACTTCGGCGATCAGGTAAGAGGTCTGCACCCAGGCGATTTCATCCTGCGTGGCGGACAGTCCCGCCTGTATTTCCTTCAGCGAGCTGGCGACAATCTGAATGTCCAGCACAGCCATGAAAACGCCGATGCTCATGCTGAAAAAGCCGATCCACTGCGCCAGGGTCAGCGGGGTTTCCTCCGGCCGGTTTTGTACGTCCGCCGCCATGTCTTAACGCACTTTAACTTTGGCTTCGACCGACAGGCCCGGCTTTAACAGGCTGATGTCCTGGCCGTCGTCGAAGACAATCTTGACCGGTACCCGGCGCACGATTTTAGTGAAATTGCCCGTGGCGTTTTCGGCCGGCAGGATGCTGAATTCCGAACCGCTGGCCGGCGCAAAGCTGTCGACCTTGCCGTGCAGTTCAAGTTCGGGATAGGCATCGACCTTGATCGATACGGCTTGTCCCGCGCGCATGTGTTCCAACTGGGTTTCCTTGAAATTGGCTTCGACCCAGATTTTATGGTTTTCTATCAGATAAGCCAGCGTAACCCCGGGGCGAACCAATTGGCCGAGCTGCACGCCGCGCTTGCCGATGATGCCGTCGACCGGCGCGCGCACCTTGGTGTGTTCGCGTTCTATTTCAGCCAGCCTCAATTGCGCCTGGGCATTTTTCAGGCGCGCTTCGGTTTCGGCAATTTCAATATCAAGCGTGGCAAGCTGATTTTGTTCCGCTTCCAGCGTCGAATGCATCGCCCTTAATTCAGCAGTGGTTTGTTTGGATTCCGATTGAATTTTATCGAGGGACTGGGCCGACGCCGAGCCCCGGTTGATCAGGTTGGTAAAGCGCTTTAAATCCTTTTTGGTTTGTTCTTGCCGTGCTTTCGATGCGGTTATGTTGGCTCTGGCCGCTTCCACGCGCGCCTGTTGGGATATTTTCATGGCCTGAAGGCGACGGATGTGGGCCTGTTCGGCCGTGATGTCGGCCTCGGCCTGAGCTACCTTGGCCTGATAATCGCGATCATCTATCGTGACCAGTACCTCGCCCTGCTTGACAGCCTGGTTGTCATCGATGGCCAGCGCTGTCACATAGCCTTGTACCTTGGGGCTGATCAGCACGATATTGGATCTCAGATAGGCATTGTCGGTGGCTTCGTATTGACGGCGGTCAAGTATCCAATAGCCGATCGCTGTTACCATAACAACAGTAATCAGCAAACCTAAAAAAATGGAACGGGAACGTGGCATAAACTACCTTGATAAACTAAACGGTTTAGTTTAGTCTAGCTGATCGAGTTTAATTATTAAATAGTTTTCTTTCAGCAATGATCCCAGAATCTGTTGACCCCAAGCGGCAGGCCATTATTGACGGCGCCACGCGCATGTTTCTGGCGCACGGCTACCGGAACGTCAGCATGGAAAGAATCGCGCAGGCCGCACCCGTTTCCAAAGCGACGCTGTATAATCATTTTGATAGCAAACCTGAGCTGCTGGCCGCTGTCGTATCCGCCTTATGCACATCGTTATTGCAGACCATGACCGAGACCGCCATCGAGTCGGGTGAGGTGGAAAATAACCTGAAAAAAATTGCCGCGTCGTTCATGGATTTGCTGTTTGCGGAAGACGCGCTGGCCATTTACCGGCTCGTTATCTCGGAGAGCCACGATTTCCCCGAACTGGGGCGGTTAGTCTATGAAAGCGGTCCATTGCCGGCGTTAACCTGGCTGGAAGATTATCTGCGGCGGTTGAATGCCGATGACCGTTTTAACATTGCCGATCCGGCGTTTGCCGCGAATGCCTTTTTCAATTTGTTGAAAGGCGATCTGTATTTGCCTTGTCTGTTGGCGATCAAACCGCTGCCTTCGACGGACGAGAAAAATCGGGTGATTAATCAAGTCATTTCCTTTTATATGCGGGGCATTTTGTATGCTGATCAATAAGAACAACCTGTACTCCAGTCTAATCAGCGTTTTAATGGGTGTGTACGCGCCTGTCGTATCGGCCGAAACGCTGGAACAGGCCTGGAGCAGCGCCATTGATAATAACCACCAGATCAAGGCAGCCAAAACTGATACGGCCGCCGCCGAAGAGCAGCTGGATTCGGCTCAGGGACAGCGGCTACCGGAGCTTAATGTCAGCAGCGGCTATACGCAACGTAGCGAAACGCCGGGCGCTGTGACGCAGATAAACGGTCAAACGGCTCAGTTCAATACCCAGCAGCCCGGCAACATGGATGCGCAGGCCATTGCTACGCTGCCTATTTATACGGGCGGCCGCATCAGCCACAACATCAATGCCGCCGAAGCGTCCCTCCAGGCCGCACAGCACAATGAAACCACGGCTCAATTGAACATAAAAATGCAGGTGGCCGAGGCTTATATCGCGGTGTTGCGTGCCGAAAGCACCTTGCAGCTCATGCAAAGCCATGTCGACAGTCTGAAAGCGCATGTGGAAGACGTGAATAACCTGTTCGAGCAAGGCATGGTGGCCCGTAATGATGTACTGGCGGCGAACGTGGAACTGGTCAATGCACAGCAGCAGGTCGTGCAGGCCGACAACCGACTCGATATCGCCAAGGCGAGCTATAACCGGTTGCTGGACCGCAACCTTGCCGATGAGGTCAAACTGGTTAAACAATTTCCGGAAATGCCCAAGGAAGACTTAAAAGAGCTGAGCAATAATGCCTCTAGGCAACGTTCCGAACTGGCCGTGCTGACGCAGCAAATCGAAGCCCTGGAACAACAGGCGCAGAGCGTCAAGGCCGGTGTATTGCCGCAGGTCGCCATCAACGGCGGCTATCAATATCAGGAAAACCGTTACCAGGCCGCTGAAAGCATGTGGCTGGTCAACGCCGGCGTCAAGTGGAAGCTGTTCGACGGCAGCACACGCCATCAAAGTGATGCCATCAGCCGGCAAGCGATATCCCTGAAAGAACAGCGCAACGATTTGACCAGTATGATCGGTCTGGAAGTGCGGCAAGCCTGGCTGGATTGCCAGGAAACGCAAAAACGCATCGTCGTCACCAGTCAAGCCATCGAACAGGCCGACGAAAACCTGAAAGTGACCACCGACAGCTATCAGCAGGGCCTGTCGACCAATACCGACGTACTGAAGGCCGAAGACCTGCGCACTACCTCGCATGACAACTTCAACAATGCCAATTACGATGCCGCGCTGGCCATTTTGCGTCTGCGGCGTGCGATAGGGGTATTGTGAGGCCTGGGCGGCTATTGATAATGTCAGCTTTGAGAATTGGATCCTAAGGAATGTGAATTTTATAACTCCTGCATCCATGCAGTCGTTGAACAGGAGCAGAAATCCTGTCTCACGCGGGTTTTATTTCATGCCCGTTCCTAAGCCGGTACTGAACGATCCTTACAAGACTTGTGCTCAAATGAGTCTGGCGACGAACCGTAAAGGCGGGTTAGACGCGCAAACCCTCGAATCATCAATCCTCGCCAGCTCTTTCCGCGCGTCGTAACCGGCTTTTTGACATCTTTTCTATTCTAAATTCCATTGCCTGGCTATCCACCGATCCGTCTCTTCCAAGGAATAAATCTCCAGGAATCCGGCGAAGCGCGACATGCAGGGGGCGTCCGTTATCCGCACAATACCAGTCATCAATGCCTCATTTTGGTGCGCATTCTTAGATCCCGGCTTCAACACTTGCCGTTTAAACCTCGGTTGCGTATGCCGGACGGCAAAATGGCTTGCATATTGCTTTGTGCCACCCGTGCCTGTCTTAATTTTTAACGCATACCTAAGGATAAATTATATGTTGTCGGACGCTGAACGGTTTGAAACTTTCTCTCCCTATATTCGTAGTGTTACCCAATGCAAGGAAATACTCCGTGATTTGAATGGAACCTGGGGATTGATTTCCGCCATTGCCGAAATCAGTTGCCCCAAAGAAGCCGCAACCATACTGCCGGCGATGGAAGCCACAAAAAAAGGTTTTGGCGAACTTGAAAGCAAATTGACCGGCCAGCTGGTGTCCGAGGAGATCAACAAAACCTGTCTCGAACTTGAATCCAAGGCCCAGGTGTCGGTCGACATTCTGGTTCGAAATCTCTATGAGCGTACCGCCGATATCGGCTTTCTGGCGACCAATGCCGATATATGCAATTTTGTGCTGGCCTCCGCGAAAGCCGAGGCGGCAAATGCGGATTCGATTAATCAACTGCTTGACGAATATGGTTCAAAATATACCGTATACGATGACATTATCATTCTGGATGCCAATCAGCATGTACTCGCCAGGCTTGACCGCGATACGCCGGCCGTCTCTCGCGGGCTTTTTGGCCCTATCGTTCAGCGGACCTTGAATTCACCGGAGGATTATGTCGAAACCTTTGGTAAAACCGCTCTGCGGCCCGGCATGGACCGGGCGCTCATCTATTCCAAACGGATCGTCGATCCGGCCGACGACTCGGTGATTGGCGTTTTATGCCTGTCATTCCGTTTCGATAACGAGATGGAGGGCATTTTCCGCAGCCTGCAAAAGAAAGGCGACAAAGCCGTCATGTTGCTGCTGGATGCCGACTCCGTGGTGATCGCCACGAGCGACCCCGATCATGTGCCGCTTAGCCGCGTCATCGAAGCCGTTCCGGAAGATGATGTCTACGGCCTGACTGACTTTGCCGGCCGCGAATACCTGTCGGTAACGCACAGGGGGCGTCCCTATCAGGGGTATGCCGGGCAGGAATGGTACGGGCATGCCATGGTTCCATTGCAGTCGGCGTTCGGTTGTTCCGCATCCGACCGGGAGATCAATGCCGAAATTCTTCGGCATGGCGACTCGCTGGCTCCCGAACTGTCCAGCATCATTGCCGGCGCCGCCGAAGGCATCAACCTGTTTTTGCACCGCGTCATCTGGAACGGCCAGGTCATGGCGACGAACGAATACGGCAACCCTTTGTCGCTCAAGGCGATCCTGAGACAGATCCGCTCAATGGGCGCGCGCACGGCTCAGGCGCTTGCAGATTCCAGCAGCAAGCTGCATGTTACGATGATTACCTCTGAACTGCGAAATGCCGAATCCATCGCCCGGCTCATGATTGATATCATGGATCGCAACCTGTACGAGCGCAGCAATGATTGCCGCTGGTGGGCGCTGACGTCGGAAATCCGGCGCATCCTGTCCGAAGGCCGTCTGAGCCCCGAGGACAAGGCGAAAATGACTGATATTCTGATCTATATCAATAAGCTCTACACGGTCTACACGCGCCTTTTTATCTATGACATCAAAGGGACTGTAGTGGCCGAGTCCAATCTGCATGACGACCCCGTCGAGGCTTTGGGCAGAAAGGTCAACGCCGCCTATACGCAGGAGACTTTTGCCTTGCGCTCGCCGCAGGCATACCGGGTGTCGCCGTTTGAGGAGTCCTGGCTGTACGAGGGCAAGCCCACTTATATTTATAATGCCGCGATCCGCCATATTGATGATTTGAACAAGGTAGTGGGCGGTATCGGTATCGTGTTTGACTCCACTCCTGAATTCAAGCACATGCTGGAGGATTGCCTGCCCGATAAGCCGGGAGCCTTCGGGCTCTTTGTCGAGCGGCTCAGCGGCCGTATTATCGCGTCGACCGACGAGGCCCATTTCAAAACGGGGGACATGTTCTGGATTGCCCCGGAATTTGTCGAACTGCAGGAAGGCGCGGGAAAAGCCAAAATCGTGCTTTATAAAAAAAAGTACTATGCCGTCGGCTGTTACTCCTCCAGAGGATATCGCGAGTTTAAAACCACGGGCGATTATCATAATGATGTGGCGGCCTTCGTGTTTATTCCCATCGGCGAGAAAGCCGAAACCGCCGGCTCCGAACAACGGCAAGTCATCCTTTACCCGCAAGAGCCGATAACCGGCGAAATCATCGATCTCGCCACGTTTCATATCGGTCCGGAGGTTTACGCGTTTAATGCCGCGGATGTGCTGGAAGCCGTGGATGTGGCGCAGATCAATCGTCTGCCCGGCGTGAAATCCTACATTGTCGGCAGCATCATGTATTGCGATAAAAGCCCCGACGGCATCAACGAAAAAGTCCCGGTGCTTGTCATTGACGGCCGGATTCTGACCAATAAGCCGCCCGCGGATCGGGAGCGACAGGAAAAAAACGCGGGCGCCGTTATCGTTGTGCGGACGCAAATGGGGCCGATTGGCCTGTTGGTCGATGGGCTTGATGCCGTGCCCGCCTTTGAAAAAATGCAGATCCAGCCGGTCAATAAATTGCTGCGGGGCGACGGAGGCTATGTAAAGTCATTGGTTAATATTCCTGAAAGCGACACCTCTGGAAAAATGCTGATCGTGCTGGATCAGGACCTGATCCTGGCCGCAGTCCGCCAGCGGTAACCGGGGGCGGCAGCCGCTTTCAACGGGCAGTCGGTAATCATTGGCTTCATCCCGCAGGGATGTTTCCTTATTGCTTGGAAACCCGGAAGGCGGGTTACGACGCGCATAAAGATCGGGTGAAAACTGATGACATAGTGGCTTGCGCGTCTAACCCGCCCTACAGCTCTACCATTTGCCCTGGAACTTACGCATCGACAGGCGACTGAAATTGTCGGTGTACATGCGCCATGCCTGGCATAAAGCCAGCAAGCGTAGGCTGGGATGGCGCTTTAGCGGAAACCCGGCACTGGCGGCTTCGAATATCGGATTTACCAGCCCAGCCTGCAATTTGTGCCGTTAATGTTATTCCTCCTCTATGCCCAGTTCCTTGATCTTGCGGGTCAGGGTATTTCGCCCGTAGCCGAGCATGATCGCGGCTTCGTGGCGCTTGCCATGGGTGAAGTCCAGCGCGGCTTTGATCAACAGCGTTTCAACGGCCGGAATAATGTGTTTGGCCACTTCCGGCGTTTTGGTCATTAGTTGCTGATCCACCGCGGTTCTCAGCAGCGATTGCCAATCGGTATGAGACGCCTCTTTTTCCGTCTGGGTGTGCAGCAGTTCAGGCGGCAGGTCATGGATGTGGATTTCGCGGCCCGATGCCATAACCGTCAGCCAGCGGCAGCTGTTTTCCAGTTGCCGCACGTTGCCGGGCCAATCCAGCGAACTCAAAAACGCCTCAGCTTCGGGCTTCAGGGTTTTGACTTCAGTATTCAACTCGTGCGCGGCCTGGGTCAGAAAATGGCGCAGCAGCAAGGGAATATCCTGTTTCCTGTCGCGCAGCGGCGGAATATGAATGCGGATGACGTTCAGCCTGTGGAATAAATCCTCGCGAAAACGGCCTTCGTTGACCAGGGTTTCCAGATTCTGGTGCGTGGCGGCAATAATGCGCACATCGACTTTAACGGAGGCATGGGAGCCGACCGGGTAAAACTCGCCGTCGGCCAGCACGCGCAACAGGCGTGTTTGCAGCTCGGCCGGCATGTCGCCGATTTCATCCAGAAACAGCGTGCCGCCGTTGGCTTGCTCGAAGCGGCCGGCCCGTCGAGCCTGCGCGCCGGTAAAAGCGCCTTTTTCATGGCCGAACAGTTCCGATTCCATCAGGTCTTTCGGAATGGCGGCCATGTTCAGGGCGATAAACGGTTGCTGGGCTCTGGGACTGTGCCGGTGCAGGGCCTTGGCGACCAGTTCCTTGCCGGTCCCCGATTCGCCGTTGATCAGTACGGTAATATGGGAACGGGCCAGCCGGCCGATGGCACGGAACACCTCCTGCATGGCCGGCGCCTCGCCGATGATTTCCGGCGGCGTTTCTATCAGGGTGGTTTCTTCGTGTCCGCGCGCGCGTTCCTGCTGTTGACGGCTATGCACGCAGGCGCGATGCACGAGATCGACGACTTCCTTGATATCAAAGGGCTTGGGCAGGTATTCGAAGGCACCGCCGTGGAATGCCGAGACGGCGCTTTCCAGGTCGGAGTGCGCGGTCATGACGATAACCGGCAGGTCAGGATGGCTGTGCTGAATCTTGTCGAGCAATTCCAGGCCATCCATGCCGGGCATGCGGATATCAGTCAGCAGCGCATTGGGCAGGTCATGCTGCAGGGCCGTCAGCAGTTCTTTCGCGTTGGCAAAGCTGCGTGTCGCGATAGCGGCTTTTTCCAGCGCTTTTTCAAGCACCCAGCGTATGGACTTGTCATCATCGATGATCCAGACGGTTTCCAGATTAGTCATGGCTGGACTCCACGGGTAAAAAAATCGAAAACACGGTATGGCCGGGTTCGCTGTGGTATTCAATCAGGCCGTTATGCTGGTTGATCAGGGCTTGCGCGATCGACAAGCCCAGTCCGGTGCCTTCCGCGCGCCCGGTGATCATCGGGTAAAAGATCTGGTTCAGCATGTCGGCCTCTATGCCGGGGCCGTAGTCGATAATGTCGATCTTGACCGTCAATTTGTAACGTTTACGGCCGATGGTCATCTGCCTGTGTATGCGCGTTTTGATCATGATTTCACCTTTGCCATCCATCGCTTGGGCGGCGTTTCTGGCAATGTTCAGAATGGCCTGGATCAACTGGTCCTTGTCGGCCTGAATTTCGGGGATGCTGGGGTCGTAGTCATATCGAACCGTGAGGCCGCCGCTGGCTTCGACCTGCACGAGTTGTCTGACGCGCTCCAGCACTTCATGAATGTTCAAGGCTTTTTTGTTGGGCAGTTTGTTGGGCCCCAGCATTTTGTCCATCAGGCCCTGAAGCCGGTCCGACTCGGCAATGATGATTTGCGTGTATTCCTTGAGTTCCGGCTCGTGCAGTTCCAGGTCCAGCAGTTGGGCCGCGCCACGCAAACCGCCTAGCGGATTCTTGATTTCATGGGCTAGGCCTCTGACCAGCAGCCTGGCCGTGTTTTGCTGACTCAATTGCTGTTCTTCCTTCGATATGCGCAGATGGGTGTCGACCTGCTGCAGTTCCACCAGGATTTCCGTCTGTTGCTGATCCTTTAGCAGCGGCGTTGCGCTGAAATTAATCGTCACGGTTTGCGACATGCGCTCCAATGCCAGCTCGCGATCGACCAGCGGCTCTTCCATCGCCAGGCATTGTTGTAAATTCAGGAGCAAGGCCGAATCGGATGACTTGAATAGCTCGTAGGCGCTGAGCCCTACCAGATGGCGCGCGCTGTCAGCCAGTAAAATTTCGCCGGCGGTATTGATGTAGGTGAGTTTCAACTCATGATCAAACAGCAAAATGGCTTCGTTAAGATGTTCAAGTATGTATTTATACACGGTTCCTCTAAGAGCTGTTTTTACTATGGACTTTAAATTTATAGCAATTATCAGACCAAGCTGAGCGGAGAGTGTTTAAGCGGTCTTCGCAAATGGTCTCAACTAACGGGCAGGACTGCGCCGCCTTTATAATAAGGTTCTAAAAGGGTAACGCAAGAGGGTAAACGAAAAACGCCCCAAAATGGGGCGTTTTTGTATGGGCTTGATGGCGTCCGGTCTGGTCGGACGCGCGTTAAAGCTTACAAGCTGTAGTACATATCAAATTCTACAGGATGCGTACTCATGCGCAGACGAGTGACTTCTTCCATTTTCAGTTTAATGTAGCCGTCAATCGCGTCATTAGTGAATACACCGCCTTGGAGCAGGAATTCACGGTCTTTGTCCAGTGCATCCAGCGCCTGGTCGAAAGCGTGGCAAACCTGCGGGATTTCTTTCTCTTCTTCCGGCGGCAGGTCATACAGGTCTTTATCCATGGCATCGCCGGGATGGATTTTGTTCTGGATGCCGTCCAGGCCGGCCATCAGCATGGCTGAGAATGCCAGGTAGGGGTTCGCGGTCGAGTCAGGGAAGCGTATCTCGATACGGCGGCCTCTAGGATTTTGTACGTAAGGAATGCGGATGGACGCGGAACGGTTGCGCGAGGAATAGGCCAGCATGACCGGTGCTTCAAAGCCGGGAACCAGGCGTTTGTAGCTGTTGGTTGACGCGTTCGTGAAAGCGTTCAGGGCTTTCGCGTGTTTGATAATGCCGCCAATGTAATACAGGGCCGTTTCGGACAGACCGCCGTATAGATCGCCTGAGAACAGGTTGGTGTCGCCCTTGCTCAGGGATTGATGCACGTGCATGCCGCTGCCGTTGTCGCCGACCAGCGGTTTAGGCATGAAAGTGGCTGTTTTGCCATAAGCATGCGCGATGTTGGCGATAACATATTTCAAGTTCAGGACTTCGTCGGCTTTTTTAACCAGCGTATTGAATTTCACGCCGATTTCGCATTGGCCCGCGGTTGCCACTTCGTGGTGATGGACTTCAGTCGTCATGCCCATTTCTTCCAGCGTCAGGCACATGGCAGAACGCATGTCCTGGAACGAATCGACTGGGGGAACGGGGAAGTAACCGCCTTTAACGCCGGGACGGTGACCAATATTGCCATCTTCATAGACTTTTTCCGAGTTCCAGCCGGCTTCCTGGGAGTCGACCTTGAAGAAGGAACCGCTCATGTCGGAACTCCAGCGGACGTCATCGAAAATAAAGAATTCGTTTTCAGGCCCGAAGAAAGCGGTGTCGGCAATGCCGGTTGATTGCAAATAGGCTTCCGCGCGTTTGGCGATGGAGCGGGGGTCGCGCTCGTAACCTTGCATGTTGTTGGGCTCGATGATGTCGCAACGCAAGATCAGGGTATTGTCATCAAAGAAGGGATCCATGACTGCGGTAGTCGGATCAGGCATCAGGATCATGTCGGATTCATTGATGCCTTTCCAGCCGGCAACGGATGAGCCATCAAACATGTTGCCTTCTTCGAAAGTATCTTCGTCGATGGTATGGGCCGGGAAAGTCACATGCTGTTCTTTACCGCGAGTATCGCAAAAACGAAAATCGACGAACTTCACGTCGTTTTCTTCGATCATTTTAAGCACTTTTTCTACAGACATTTATCGCGTCTCCTGGATGATTTTTGAGGGGATTATTATTAAGGCAAACGTCATAACATACCTTTTTTTTAATAGCTTAGCCACTAAAATTATGGGCTGAACAAGCCCCATGTTAGTGTGCCGGGTGAATGGACGGCACGTCCTTGTGCCGTCTGTTCGGGTTTTTAAAAGTGAACGATTGCATCAGCCGAAATCAGCACCTGGTCATTGCTCAAGCCATCGTTATAGGCGCTGTTTTCGATTGAATGGTCGTATCTGACTTCGGGGCGTAGCGTCAGCCAGGACATGGGTTTGTAGTTCAGTCCCACAGTGGCGGCCAGAAAATGCGCTTTGTTGCCGTTGACCCTGAATCCGTCTTCGTCGCGGAACCATTCAAGGCGTGTGCCGACGCCGATTTTATCGGATACGTCATAAGTCAGATATTGATTGACGCCGTACCATTTGCCGGAATCCGCAGCTAGCGATTTTTCCTCTATGCCCATATCGTGCTGCAGTTTGTAATGGAGGCTGTCGGTAATGTCATGGCTCAACACGACGCTGTACATCGTGCGGTTGTGTTCGTCGTTTTTGTCGACGTCGCCGGTGATCAACGAAAAGGCGACCGAGGTTCTTTCATCATCGGTCGTATAGGTGATGCCGCCCAGAAAATTGGCCGGTTCCTGAAAGAACGAATCCCATCCCGATACGACGCCGCCGGTAATGCTGATGTTCTTGTTGACGGGATAGGATGATAGGATGCCAGTATGTGTGAACGGTTCGCCGTATTGCATCGTATAGGCATGAGAGAAGAAGAAGTTGTCAGGCGCGGTGACGACTTCATTACCGATGATGGTATAAAAATGGCCGATCTTGGTGGTGATGCCGTTGCCTATCGGTGCGAAAACCGTCGCATACGCTTGCGGGAATGCGAGTTTATAAAGCCGTGAGGAACTGTCCGTGATCAGGTTGTCGTCAAAGTTGGCTTGCGTGGTATAAAAAGCGTCTATGCCATAGACCACATCGGCCCTGAATCCTATGTCCCATTGGCTGCCTTCGGCATCGACGGCTCTTTCGATGAAGCCATACAACTGATGGGCGTTGAATTCATTGGCGCGATTGTTGAATGTGACAGGGCCGTTCGTTCTGCTTTCAGGGGAATCCGGATTGCCCGCGACGCCGGCTGAGACCCAGCCGCCAACATTGAGGCCCAGGTTTTTCATGGTGTTTGTCTCATTGATATTGAAGCCAGTCAGGCTCTCAATCGCGCCTTTGTCATAGGCTTGAGCCATCGATGAGCAAAGCAGGGCGCTGCACATGGTCAGCGGCCAGCCATGATGTTTTTTGTGATGAGTCAGCATAAGTATCGCCTTTTGTCGTGAGCTTAAGTCCTCCCGGATAGCAATTATTCGGAAGGACTTAGCTTGATTCTAAATTAAAAATCCAATGACTGATTAAAACTAATTTTCAGGTATTGTTGTTTGTAACACACATTGTGGTTTTATTAACACAGCCTAATCTTCAAATGCAAAATTCGGGCCATAATTGTATAAACTGGTTTCCGGTTAAGAAAACAAAGAAGGCGGCCGCATTAAATACGGCCCGTCATGAATCAGAGTAGTGCAAAAATCTCCTTAATTTGGTCGACTTTGGTGCAACACTGCTTTATATACTGATTGCGGGCGTTAGTCACGCGACAAAACCAGGACCCGTTCCTATAGGTCAATGCTTACGCGATACAGGTGTCTCGCCGTTCGGATGTGATGGGGACTAACTTCTCTAGCATAAAAGCAGGCCGGGTATCGCTTGAGCGATATCCAAATGCCCGCTGAGTGAGGCAGGATAAAAACGCAGGCTGGCTGAATAACCGCAATGCTCCATAATGGTGCTTAAAATACCTTGATTGCACAATAATGGGGCAAATTTATTTTTAGAAAAGCCAGCCCCAACAAGGTTTTATCACGAATTTTATTTGGCACAATCTGTGCTTTGGAAGTTCCAACAGTTAACGTAAGCAAGAGGTGTTGTATGAAACTGATAACCGCTATTGTCAAACCCTTCAAACTGGATGATGTCCGTGAAGCCTTGTCTGAGATAGGAGTGTCCGGCGTCACGGTAACCGAAGTGAAAGGCTTTGGCCGACAGAAAGGGCATACCGAGCTTTACCGCGGAGCTGAGTATGTGGTTGATTTTTTACCTAAAGCCAAGGTTGAAGTCGCGGTAGGCGATGTGTTGGTCGATCAGGCTGTGGAAGTGATCGCCAAAGCTGCCAACACCGGAAAAATCGGGGATGGCAAGATTTTTGTCACTAACTTGGAGCAGGTGGTCCGGATCCGTACCGGCGAAACCGGCGATGAAGCATTATAACTATTATAAGGAGAGACAAAGTGGATAAATTAGTTCAATTGAGTTACGCCTTGGATACGTTTTACTTTTTAATGAGTGGCGCGTTGGTTATGTGGATGGCCGCCGGCTTCGCCATGCTTGAATCGGGTCTGGTCAGAGCCAAGAATACCACGGAGATTCTGACCAAAAATATTGCGTTGTTTGCGATTGCCTGTGTGATGTACCTGTTGGTCGGCTACGGAATCATGTATCCGGATGCGGCCGTTAATAGTGTTTGGCCGGGGGTGAGCTTTTTGATAGGGCCCGAGCATACGGTGGAGGAAGTCATGAACAGCGACGGCAAGACCTACTATGCGAAGCTCGCGGACTTCTTCTTTCAAGTCGTTTTCGTGGCAACTGCCATGTCGATTGTTTCCGGGGCTGTCGCCGAACGGATGAAGCTGTGGTCTTTCCTGACCTTCGCGGTGGTCATGACCGGCTTTATCTATCCGCTGCAAGGCTTCTGGAAATGGGGCGGCGGTTTTCTTGATGAAATGGGGTTTCTCGATTTTGCCGGCTCCGGCGTCGTCCATATGACCGGTGCCAGTGCGGCTTTGGCCGGTGTTATGCTGCTCGGTCCGCGTAGAGGGAAATATGGCGAGAACGGCACTATCAATCCGATCCCTGGCTGCAACATGCCAATGGCGACTTTGGGTACGTTCATTCTGTGGATGGGCTGGTTCGGATTCAATGGCGGCTCGGAATTGAAAATCTCCGATATCGGCGAAGCGAACTCGGTAGCCATGGTTTTTGTAAACACCAATATGGCTGCTGCCGGCGGCTTGATCGCAGCGCTGATGACCGCGCATTTCCTGTTCGGCAAGGCCGACTTGTCAATGATACTGAACGGCGCCCTGGCGGGACTGGTGGCCATCACCGCGGAGCCTTTGACCCCGGCCCCTTTATTGGCGGTTATTATCGGTGCGGTCGGCGGCGTCCTGGTGGTCTTCGCCATCCTGTTCATGGACAAGTTGAAAATCGATGATCCGGTCGGCGCGATTTCGGTTCACGGTGTGGTCGGCATCTGGGGAGTGATTGCCGTCTGCTTATCCAACCCTGATGCCAAATTCCTGGTCCAGTTAACAGGTATCGTGACCATCTTCGGATTTGTTTTCATCGCCAGCCTGATTACGTGGTTTGTCATCAAGTCAATGATAGGGATACGCGTCAGTGAGGAAGACGAGTATAACGGCGTTGATTTCTCCGAATGCGGTATGGAGGCTTATCCTGAATTTACGGCCGAGGGCAGTAAACGGTAACGTTAAATTTCAGATGGTTGCAGTGCGGGCGCTTGATTGCGCCCGTTTTTGTTGGTTCAGGTTCATTCCAGGTTGCAGTGGGGCAACGCCAGTTTCACGTAAATTGTATGTCGGCCGATAATTCACTATGATGGCCGCTTACGTTGACCCCTTCAGGGTTGATCATTATACGTCACATTAAATTTGGGAAACTAAAATGAAATTAATCACAGCAATCATTAAGCCGTTCAAAATGGATGATGTAAGAGAAGCCTTGTCCGAAATCGGCGTTGCCGGCGTGACAGCCACCGAAGTTAAAGGTTTCGGCCGTCAGAAAGGCCATACCGAACTGTACCGGGGGGCAGAGTATGTGGTGGATTTTCTGCCTAAAGTCAAGCTGGAAATCGCCGTGCCGGACGATATTTTGGATAAGGCGGTTGAAACAATAGTAAAAGCGGCCAACACCGGCAAAATCGGTGATGGGAAAATATTTGTCTCTAATCTGGAGCAGGTGATTCGGATTAGAACGGGAGAAACCGGAGAGGATGCCATTTAGTTATGTTTGAAAGAGAATGTCATTTAAAATTAGTAAACTGTTTTTAGTCTTGTTATTACTGCCGGAACTGTCTGTGGCCGGCGAATTGAATCAGGCCAATACGGCCTGGGTTTTAACCTCCACCGCTCTGGTTTTGTTTATGACGATACCGGGGTTGTCCCTGTTTTATGGGGGGCTGGTCAGAAGCAAAAATGTGCTGTCGGTTTTGATGCAGTGTTTTTCAATTACCTGTCTGGTTTCCATACTCTGGCTGGCCGGTGTTTATAGCTTGATTTTCGCCAATGGCGGCGAGCTGCAAAAACTGATAGGCGGCACATCCAAGCTGTTTCTGCCGGATATCGGCATCGGTTCGATGACCGGCGATATTCCTGAAACAGTTTATTTTATGTTTGAGATGACATTCGCGATTATTTCGCCTGCGCTGATCGTCGGCGGTTTTGCCGAACGAATGAAGTTTTCGGCGATGCTTTGGTTTAGCGGTTTATGGCTGATCCTCTGCTATTTGCCGGTATGCCACTGGCTCTGGGGCGGCGGTTGGCTGGCCGATCTGGGCGTGATGGATTTCGCCGGCGGCATTGTCATTCATGTCAATGCCGGCGTTGCGGCCCTGGTGGCGGCCCTGGTGCTGGGCAAGCGCCGCGGGTTCCCGACCACGGCCATGCCGCCGCATAATATGACCATGGTGATAACCGGCGCGGGCATGTTGTGGGTGGGCTGGTTCGGTTTCAATGCCGGCAGCGCCTTAACCGCTAACGGCAATGCCGGCATGGCGATGCTGGTCACGCATATCGGCGCCGCTTCCGGTTCTTTAACCTGGATGTTTATCGAATGGAAACGTTTTGGCAAACCGAGTGTCCTAGGCATTGTGACCGGTATGGTGGCAGGCCTTGGCACGATTACGCCGGCTTCCGGTTTTGTCGGCCCCATTGGTGCCTTGGCGATAGGCGTTACGGCCGGCATCGTTTGTTTTTATGCCACGCACTACTTCAAACGCACGCTGAAAATCGATGATTCACTGGATGTGTTTCCGGTGCACGGCGTAGGCGGCGTGACGGGTTCGTTGCTGACCGGTGTTTTCGCGACGAGCAGCCTGGGCGGATTAGGGCTGGCTGAAGGTGTATCGATCATGGATCAGGTCGGTGTCCAGGCTTTGGCCATTATGGTGACGTTGCTCTGGAGCGCCGGTTTCAGTTATCTGATCCTGAAAGTACTGGATAAGCTGATCGGCCTGCGCGTGACGGCTGATGAAGAGGTGCAGGGACTGGATATCGTGCTGCACGAAGAGACGGGCTATCAGGATTTATGACTTAAATCTCAGTGATGGGTCACAAAAAAGGCGGCGGTAGGGTCGCCTTTTTTGTTTAAAATGGTCGCAAGTAAAGCTGAACCTGATCAGGGCTTATGAAAAATACGCGGAAAATTGTAACCATTCTCTTAAGAGTTTTATTGACCATCGCCATTGTCCTGGCTGTTTATGCCGTGATCGGTTTTTTTATCGTACCGGCAGTATTGGAGGCCAAACTACCTGACATCATCGAGCAGCAAACCGGCAGGAAAGCGTCCGTGGAACAGGTTCAGTTTAACCCTTTTTCCCTGGTCGCCAGTATACGGGGATTTGAGGTACAGGAAAAAAA
>SWCD01012343.1_pt1 | contig 56820 bp, 51 predicted proteins | sample 4693011 | NCBI WGS metagenome assembly SWCD01 (sample SAMN10267278, study PRJNA491770) | bioreactor metagenome | isolation source: DHS bioreactor inoculated with marine | place: Japan: Omine Ridge, Nankai Trough
GCAGACGCCGTCGCTCTCTACAACGGTGATGCCGCCGACTTCCCGAACGGCGCCGCGCTAACCACAGCCGATCTCGTCGATGCGATCGTCTACGACACCGCAGACGGCGATGACGCTGGTCTTCTGACATTGCTCAATCCGGGAGAACCACAAGTAGATGAGGCCGCAGGAGGCGACAAGGACTTCCACAGCAACCAGCGGTGCCCGAACGGGTCCGGCGGTGCACTCAACACCAGCACCTATGAGCAGTGGCCGCCAACGGCCGGAGCGGAGAACACCTGCGTAGCCGTCGCTACGTCACCGACCGGTACCGGCACGGCGACTCCATCTTCGGTTGATCCTGGTGAAACCACGCTGCTCGAGGTGACTGTTGTTCCCGGAACCAATCCGGATAGCACCAACCTCACAGTGTCGGCTGATCTCACCGCCATCGGCGGTGTCGCCGATCAGGCCCTCGTCGCGGGGGTCGGCAACGTGTTCACATACACAGCAACCGTCGGCGCTGCGACCCCTCCAGGTCCGGTGTCACTCCCCATCGCCATCGGCGATGACGAGGGGCGCACCGGCGCAACGGCGATCGAACTACTCGTCACGGATCCGACTCCCCCACCGGCTGAGTTGCTATTGACTCAATATGTCGAAGGATCGGGCTTCAACAAAGCGATTGAGATCGCCAACATCGGCGCGGGTGCGGTCGATCTCGGTTCCTACACCTTGGAGCTCTACTCCAATGGCTCGGCAACCGCCACTAGCAGCTCCGCCCTCACCGGCGTATTGGCCGCAGGCGATGTCTATGTTCTGGCTCACCCGAGTGCGGCTAGCGAGATTCTCGCCGTGGCAGATGGCACCTACGCATCCGCAGTCAACTGGAACGGCGATGACGCCATCGTGCTGCGCGATGCAGCAGGAGTTGTCGACTCGATCGGTCAGGTCGGATTCCAGCCCGCCACAGAGTGGGGCGATGCAACGGTAGGAACGAGGGACGACACCATGTGTCGTCTCGACACGATCACTTCGGGTGACACCGACCCGACTGATGTCTTCGATCCGGCCATAGAGTGGATCGGTCTTGGCAACAATGTCACCGACGGCCTCGGTTACGTCGGCTGTGAGAGCCTTCCGGTCATCACCCAGTACGTCGAAGGTTCCAGCCTCAACAAGGCAGTTGAGATTGCCAACTTCGGTTCTGGAGACATTGACCTGAGCAACTACTCGCTGGAGGTCTACTTCGGTGGAAGCACCAGCGTCGGCACGACGATCGCGCTGACCGGGGTTCTACCTGGTGGTGAGGTCATTGTCGTCGCGGACGATGGCGCCTCTGCAGAGATCCTCGCAGTGACCGACATCACAACGAGTTCCTCGCTGTGGAATGGTGATGACGCGATCGTGCTGCGTGGGTCCGCAGGCATCGCCGATGTCATCGGGCAGGTCGGATTCGACCCCGGGACCGCATGGAGCGCGTCCGGAGTCTCGACTGCAAACGACACCATGTGCCGTCTCGACACCATCACATCCGGGGATACCAACCCCGATGATCCATTCGACCCATCACTCGAATGGACGGGACTCGGCCAGGACGTCCTGTACGGACTTGGCGAGATCGGTTGCGAACCTCCGATCACCGACGTGACGCTGATCCACGACATCCAGGGTACGACCGACACCAGTCCGCTGGTCGGCAGCACCGTGTTGATCGAAGGCATCGTTGTCGGAGACTTCGAAGGTGACGCGACGTTCGGCGACCAGCTCGACGGCTTCTTCGTTCAAGAGGAAGACCTTGATGCCGACGCCAATGCGCTCACATCAGAGGGGGTCTTCGTATACGACCCGAGCAACGTTGCTGACGTCGCCGTTGGCGACTTGGTCCAGGTGACCGGCACAGTCTCGGAGTACGTGACGAGCAGCGGGGCGAGCAGCCTGACCCAGGTTGGCTTCGTCTCCGACATCACAATCGTCAGCAGCGGCAACACGTTGCCTGCGGCGACAGTCGTGACGCTACCGCTCGCCGACATCGACGACCTCGAGGCATTCGAGGGAATGTCGGTGGTCTTTGCGCAGAACCTGTACATCGGTGAGTACTTCAACTACGACCGGTTCGGAGAGATGGTTCTGACCACGGATCGAGCTATGCAGCCGACGGCTGTGTTTGATCCGGGCACTCCGGAGGCGGCGACACTCGCCGACCTCAACGCACGGTCCCGCATCACGCTCGACGATGGTCGCACGAGCCAGAACCCGGATCCCGCTCGCCATCCCAATGGCAGCGTGTTCGACTTGACCAACCTGTTCCGTGGTGGCGATCAGCTGACCAACGTACAGGGTGTCATCAGCGATACGTTCGGGCTCTACCGGATCCAGCCGACAGCCGGAGCTACGTACACCGCTACTAACCCACGCCCGGCTGCGCCGGATAGTGTGGGCGGAACGTTGACGGTTGCCAGCTTCAACGTGCTCAACTACTTCACTACCTTCGGGAGCCGTGGAGCAGATGACGCGGTTGAGTTCGATCGCCAGCGCACGAAGATCATCGCGGCCATCTCCGAGATCAACGCCGATGTCGTCGGTCTCATGGAGATCGAGAACAACGATGCGGCCATTGCCGATCTCGTTGCAGGCCTAAACGCTGCGATGGGTGCGGGCACCTACGCCTACGTCGATACCGGAGTCATCGGCACCGATGAGATCAAGGTTGCGTTCATCTACAAGCCTGCAACCGTGTCACTGAGCGGTGCCTACAGCATCCTCGACTCGAGCGTCGATCCATTGTTCGACGACAGCAAGAACCGACCTGCCCTGGCGCAGACATTCACCGAGATTGCAACGGGTGAAGCTGTGACCGTGGTCGTCAACCACCTGAAGTCGAAGGGTTCTTCCTGCGGCGTTGGTGACGACGATCCCGAGGCGGGTAGCTGCAACCTGACGCGGACAGAGGCCGCCCAGGCTCTCGTCAACTGGCTGGCCAACCCGGCCAACGGATTCGACGAAGAGGTTCTGGTCATTGGTGACTTGAATTCGTACGACAAGGAGGACCCGATCGATGCGCTGGTGGCCGGCGGCTACAGCGACTTGATCTACGACTTCCTCGGCGAGAACGCCTACTCGTACGTGTTCAGCGGGCAGTGGGGCTACCTCGATTATGCGATGGCCAACACTGCGCTCCAGGAGCGGGTCACCGGCACCACGGTGTGGCACATCAACGCCGACGAAGCCGATCTGATCGACTACGACACGACGTTCAAGAAGCCTGCCCAGGATGCTCTGTATGAGCCGAATGCATATCGGGCTTCAGATCATGATCCGGTCATTGTCGGACTTGATCTTGTTCCGCCCGATGTCACCGCACCTGTGGTCGTTGCCGAGTTCGACAAGATCTATGCCGGTTACTACACCGGCTACTTCACAGTCGACTTCGCTTGCACCGATGACGTCGATCCCGATCCCGACTGCATTGCCGACATCAACGGCATCACGGTCGAAGACGGACAGAAGGTCTTCCTCATCAAGAGCAAGTGGGGCAGCACCTGGTCACGCCAGATCGGCTCCGTCCTATTCATCAAGGACCGTGACTTCACGCTGACAGTCACCGGCACCGATGAAGCTGGCAACACGGCCTCGGCAACCGCCGAGCCGGGCTTCCGCACCCACAAGTGGGGTAATCGAGCCCGCTGAGACGGCACAACGTAACGAGGAGAGAGGCGGGTCCATACCGGGCCCGCCTCTCTCAGTGTGCCTCGTGGAACACTGGCTAGCCGACCGACTCGATCCAAAGTTCAACGACATCGCCGAGCAGCCCAACGGGAACCGAACCCTGGCTGAGCAGCGCATCGTGGAACCCAACGATGTCGAAGCTGTCCCCCAACTCCGCCGCCGCCTGATCACGCAGCCGAAGAATCTCGAGCATGCCGACCATGTAGGCGGGAGCTTGTCCCGGCCAAACGACATAGCGATCCACTTCGCCCTCGGCCCTGCCCCGATCAAACCCGAGGTTGAGCATGTAATCGACTGCGTCGTTCCGACTCCATCCAGCCCAGTGGATCCCCGTGTCGACGACCATGCGTGCCGCCCGCAGCAACTCCATCTGCAGCCTGCCGATATTGCCGAGCGGATCGTCGTCGTAGAGACCGGCCTCGTAGGCGATGCGCTCGGCGTAGAGCGCCCAACCCTCCGCGTACCCGGTGAAGTCGAATACCCGCTGGTGGAGCGGAAGATCGGTCAGCGACCGTTGCACTGCCAGCTGGAAGTGGTGGCCGGGGATACCCTCGTGATACGTCGTGGTGTCCATAGTCAGAGTCCGAAACTCCGAACCACCGAGCGAGAGGTAGTACAGGCCGTTGCGAGTGCCGTCCATCGGCGGGGACCGGTAGTAGGCACCGGATCCGCCCTCGCGACCCGGACGGGGGCGCACCACATCCAGTGCGGTGGTTGGGCGGACGGTGAACTGTTCGGAGAACACGGTGTCGGCCGCCTCGATGGTGGCGACGGTGCGTTGCAGCACCGCCTCGCGCTCAGAAGAGGTTGTCGTCGGCATCGACCCGGCGTCTGCGGCCACCTCTCGCATCGCTAGAGCGAAGTTTCCGCTGGCGTCATACCCAAGCGCATCGAGCTCCAGGACTAAGTCGGCTACGACTCGATCAACCTGCTCGAGGCCAAGCTGGTGAACCTCTTCAGGCGTCATGTCGATGCTGAGGAAGTGGCGAAGCACAGCGGCGTAGTACTCATCCCCTCCTGGTAAATAGGTCACTCCCGATTCAGCGTTGGATCGCCCATCAATTGCCCGAACCACTTCATCGAGATCCTCGAGGGCGGGCACCACCAGATCCTCAACAACCGCCGCGGCGCGACCACCGATGCCTGCCGCCCAGCTGGCGTTTTCGTCGGGCATCGCCGCCACCCGGTCCTGGAAATCCGTGACGATGGGGTGACTGGCTCCATCCCCTCCGGCGATCGTGTTTCCGATCTGCCACCGGGCGATGCCAAGTGAGACATCGGCCGGCACGATACCGATCGCCTCTGCCGCTTCGAGACGGTTGATGAGATCCCTGATCTGGCTTGGGTATGCAGCCAGCCGATCGACATAGTCCTCTGCATCACGTTCGGTGGCAAGCGGGTGCACATCGGCCATGAACTCGGGAAAGCTTGCATGGGCCCCGGTGATGTAGTTGACGGGGTTCTCATAGTCGGCGAAGGCAGCCATCGCGACCTGGTCTTCGAGATACCAGCGAAGGATCTCCACCGAGAGCTGTTCGGCATCGGTCAGATCGTCCGTCTGGAGTGCAGCCAGATCATCGAGCCCATCCTCGGCGGCCTCGGCCAGGTCCCACAGACCACCCAGTGAAAGATCATTGAGCAGATAGTTGGCGTCCAGTCCGATGATCTCTCCGGCGCCGAGGTCGGTGACCAATTCGGGCTGAAGAGCCAGCATTGATGCAGTTATGGCGTCACTGATCCGCCGAACCTCGCTTTGCGGGATGGTGGTCGATGTGGTCGGCGCAGCCGTCGTCGTCGTGGTGGATTCGACGAATGGTTGCGTCGTTGATTCTGCCGATTCATCGGACGAGGTGCAGGCGGCGCCCACCATCACCAGAACGCTGCAGAGCGCCACGACTCTCGTTCGCATCGCTGCCTCCAATGCGGTGCTTTGCCGGCTACGGCCAGCCGTCTCCGTCATTCTTGCCGGTTCCTCCCTGTGGGACAATGCTTCACCGCATTCCCGGAGAGCGCATGAGTGTTCAAGTCAGGGCATACGACCGCACAGCGGACTACGAACCGGTAAGCCGATTCCTCGTCGACGTATATGAGCCATCCGATCGAATCCTGAACTGGATGCAACCCCGGTGGGAGTACATGCACCACCACCCGTTCATCGAGAACGTCCCCTTGGAGCGGATCGCGGTCTTCGAGGACGAGGGACGGATCGTCGGTCTGGCCCACCCCGAGGACAAGCTGACGTTCGTCTACTTCCAGAGAGCCCCCGGATACGATCACATACTGCCGGCGATGTTTGCCCATGCCGATGAGCAGTTCGGGGGCGACTCCATAATGCTCCAGCGCCGCATCATCGGCCTGTTCGTCAACGATTTCGACACCGAACTCGAACGGCTGGCGTCTTCATTTGGCTATGAGCGACATACGGAGCATCACGACGGCTACTCGAAGTACGACCTGGCACAACCGATTCCCCAGACACCCGTCCCCGACGGTTTTCGCATCCAGAGCCTCGCCGACGACAACGATCAGAGGAAGATCAATCGGTGCCTGTGGCGCGGATTCGACCACGAGGGCGACATACCGGAAGAGGATCTCAACCGTCCGGCTGTTGCCCAGGGCGCACCCAACTTCCGCAAGGACCACACCATCGTTGCACTGGCGCCCGACGGCGAGTACGTGTCATACGCAGGAATCTGGTTTGTGCCGGAGAACGGATTTGCCTACGTAGAACCGGTGGCAACCGACCCCATCTGCCGCCGCAAGGGACTGGCCAGGGCGTGTGTGCTCGAGTCGCTGCGCCGGGTCCGGGCCGCGGGCGCCAAAGTGGCCTGGGTGGGTTCAGACCAGGAGTTCTATCACGCCATCGGTTTCGAAACGAAGTTCCAACGCAACCTCTGGATCAAGTGGTTGGACTGAAGTCATAGCTCGCGGCTTCCGCGACCCGTCGATACCCGAGGCTCTCGTAAATCCTGTTTGAGGTCGGATTCGCCAGATCGGTGTAGAGGAAACAGAAGTCGTGACCGTTGTCGAGCAGCCACTGGGATTGCTCGGCAACAAGGGCAGATGCGTAGCCATTGGCTCGTTGCGCCGGTGGCGTGTAGACGGCGTTGATGCGGACGCCCGATCCGGTCGGGCCGCTGTGAGCGCTCATGGCGACCGGAGAGCCGTCCACCTCCCAAACCCAAACACGTGCCGGCACCTCGCGGCGCAGCCGCTTGAGCAAGACCTGACGCAGCCGCTCGTCATCCCGAGGCTCGCCTGGGATTGCTTCGTCTACAAAAGCGTTCGTCCATTCAAAAACGCGGTCAAGATCCTTTTCGCCGGCTAAGCGGGCGACTCCACGGGTTGGACGTGCCGGCCGCACCGCTTCGAGAGCGAACACGCCCTGGGCCATGGCCAACTCGACAGAGTCCCCGGTTCGGTGCGTCCAAACCTCAACGAACCTGTCAACCGTTGGCTTGTTGCCGATCACACCGTTCACATCCAGGTCGGCACCGACGAGACCGTCGACGAACACAGTCAGCGCCTCGTCATTGGGACAGTCGGCCACAACCGGCGGGTACGGAGGCGTGATCAGGCCGCAAGCAAGAGCCTCACCTCCGGAAGTGACCATCATGAGTCGGTAGTCCTCATAGTTGTCGGGATCTTCAATAAGGCTGCCGACAATCCCCAAGATCAGGTTGTGCCTCGCCTCATCGGCGAGCAACGGACCAGTTCGATCGAGAAACTCGACGGGATCGGAGGCAAACTCGAATTCCATCGACAAAGCATATCCGCCTAGTCAATCGATCCCAGCACTCCCGTCATGTGCTGCCGGTAGGCGGAGAGGGCCTCTGCTCCGTTGTTGGTGAGGCGGTATACGGTCCGCGGGACCTTCCCGACGAACGCCTTCTCGATCTCGATGTACCCGGCTGTCTCCAACTTGGCAGTGTGCGAGGAGAGGTTGCCTTTGGTGAGCCCCGTCTGATCCATCAGGAAGAGGAAATCGGCCTCTTCGACAGCATTGAGGACGACGAGTATGGCCAACCGACCCGGCTCGTGGACCATCCGGTCGGGGTCGATACGCGGCAGCGAATCATCCATCTTCGCTGACGTCCTGGATCGGATGCATCTGCATGAACCGGTAGAGACCCCAGGCGCCCATGATGGCCAGCGGCACCGCCAGACCGACGAGATGCCAGACGACGCCCGCGTACGACTCACCGGAGCCCATGATCCAGAGCGATACCCCGCTGATGAGCGAGAGCACAGCGACAACCCGGTGGCGAACGAGACCCGACTGCTCTCCCGCGTACCAGAATCCTCCGGCCAGGCTGATACCTGAGAGAATCGGTGCGGCTCGCCGCCACTCGGCGGCGTCGGTTAACCCGCCGGAAGCCAGGATCGCAAGCAACATCAGGAGGAAGGCCCCGCCGATGAAAAGCAGCATCCCCCGTGCAGTCGACCCCGAATCATCGCCACGCTCGCGGAAGTATCCGATCCGTGGGTAGGTCACCCTTGCCTTGATTCTGTCGACAACCTTCCAGCCGTACAGAACGACGAAGGCTGCGAGGATCCCGACAAAGCCGGGGTTAGCCAGCCAGCCGAGAGCCAGGACCGAAAGTACGACGGCCGCAAAGATCTCGAGAAGCCCGTCGCCGTATCCGGCGCTCCGTGCCCTCCGATCGATATCGCCAATGTCCATGTTGCCTGACATGATCGCCTCCACGTTGATGGCAAACTGGTTTGCGTTACAAACCACTATACGGCGCGACACACACAGAGGTCAATAGCGAGTTGATGCTCAGCTCGGAATGAAGCCCTCGACGAGGGCCACGCTCGACGCCGTCGCCGCATGGCGAAGCGGGATCAGCGCTTGATAGTCGGGGTCGCGATACCAGGCCCGCGCATCATCAATTGACGGAAACTCAAGGACGACAACACGCGAGGACGGCCAGGAACCATCCACTACCTCGGCAACATCGGAGACGACCAGCGGCCGGCCTCCGTGACGATCCTCGATCTCGGTGGCCTTGTTCGCATAACGGGAGTAGAGATCAGCATCCTTCACGTCGAGTAGCACGACGGCGTAGCCCTTTGTCATGCCTGCAGCGTACCCGTCATCCGGGACGCAACTTCAATGAGACGTTCCAGGGCGGGACGGGGGTTGAATCGTCGATCAATCAGGCCGTGGTGCGGGTAGTAGCTCCTGTCGTGATCCATGAATCCGTCGAGGAATACCGGCACGCCGGACCCGCTCATCGCGGCCCCGGCCACGCGTTCGACCATGTCGGCCAGCGCCCCATCATCTGGAGCGAACGTGCTCTCCCCGGCGCGGGGTAGCGCGACGATTACAACAGCCGACCGATCTATCTCGCCGGCCAGTCGGCGGGCATCCGCAATTGCGGAACCGAAATCCCCGCCGGCTGCCGAGGCGAAGACCAACTCATCGACAATCTCCCCGGTATCGGCTGCGGCCAGGCGAGCCAGCATTGCATCGTCGTCGTTCGAAAACCCAGCCGTGACGAAGTGATGGACCTGCCCATGCCCGATCGGCACAACAGGTGCCACCGCCAACCGCACACCGATTCCCTGGACACACTGCAACGCCGCGGCGAACTGCTCCGGCCAGAGCGCCAATTCCCAGCGCTCGATCAGGTCGGCATGCTCGCTCACTAGATCCATGGTGCGAACGTCGGGCACACCCGCAGATCGGATACTGAAGCGCATCCCCCGATGGTGGAGATGGCGGAGTCGAGCCGCCCGATCCATCCCGGCCAGATCTCCGACGGGGATGCGAACATGATCGATCCGGGCTTCCCACAGGGCAAGCAACGTCGCATCGTTACGAACCGTCTTGCGGCGGAACTCGTCGAGACCGGCGGTCGGAAACTCCGTGTCGGCCAACCACCCATGACGCAACGTGACTCCGATCGGCGAACGCCACACGGACACCGCTCCCGCCGCGACAAGCCCGGGAATGGGCGTGCCGGTCTCGACCGAGCCGTGGCTGCGGATGGGAAGGACACTGTGACCTATGTCGTCGATGTCAACGATGAAGAACCCAAGCTTCGCCGGATCGTTGCGCCCCAACTCGCGCTCGGGCGCGACGGCTGCCAGTTCCGAGTAGTCGGGGCGCACAAAACCCGTCGCGGGCAGCACATACATGTCGGTTCCGGCGTAATGGTTGTACAGGAAGTTGTGGACGTGTCCCGAGAAGATCGCCTCGACCCGAAACGATCGGATGAGATCGAGCAGCCAGCCCCGAGCCGGCTCACCGAGGTTGTCGTAGTGTTCGTTCTCGTCTGCATTTCGCACGAATGGTGGGTAATGCGTGAAGAGAAAGATTCGCTTGCCTGCCGCCCGACGCAGGTCTGTTTCCAGCCATTCTGATTGCTCCTGCTCGCGGTGAAGCCCGGAATTCAGTACCGGCGTATCCACGACGACGAAGTGGCAGTCCTCGACATCGAATGAGAAAAACGGCCTACCCCAGTACTGCTCGAAGACGTCATAGTTCGCATCGGCCACCGGGGGCACCGCCACCATCGCATCCGGCTTGTCACCGATATCGTGGTTGCCGGGCACGTAGTAGATGGGTGCCTCCAGCTCGGCATAGACCCCTGCTGCCAGCTGCACTGCTGGTTCGTGACCATCCTCGATTGGCAGCGGATGAACGATGTCACCGAGGTGCATCACGAATTCGGCGTCGAGCGTGTTGAGGATCTCGACCACACGACGATTCCTGTCGAGCATCAGAGCGTTGGACGGATAGCTCTCGATATCGTCGTCCGGGAACCGGATGTGTGAGTCCGCAACGACAACGAATCGCACCGCGTTACTCCCCTTCCACCTCGAACACCACGGGCTCTTGCCTCGACTCGTTCACATGAAGGCGGAACACATCGGGCCGGGCGTAGTGGCCGACAACATCCAGGTCGTAGGTACCGCGCGAGATCTCCTTGAGATCGATGTCGGCGTAGAGGATGGTCTCACCATCACGGTGTGGCTCCACCAGGAATGTGCCGTGCGGGTCGATAATGCAGCTGCCGCCGCCGATAAGCACGGTCTCCGGGTCGTTGCCGTAGCCGGTGTCGTAGTCGGCGGGATAGTCCGCCCGGACTGAGTACTGGTTCGAGGAGATGACGAAACAACGCCCCTCCAGGGCGATGTGTTGGACCGTGGCTGCCCACCGCTCTCGATCGTCGACGGTGGATGCGCACCACACCTGGACTCCCTTGCTGTAGAGCGCCGTCCGGTAGAGAGGCAGGTAGTTCTCCCAGCAGATTGCTGAGGCGAGTCGACCGACCGGCGAATCGACAACCGGCATCGTGGACCCGTCACCAAAACCCCACACCAGCCGCTCGGCAGCTGTAGGCATCAGCTTGCGGTGCTTGCCCGTCATCGTGCCATCAGGGGCGAAGAACGCAACGGTGCAGTAAAGCGTGCCTCCATCACGTTCGATCAGACCGACCACCAGCGTGACGTCGTGAGACTGAGCCAGCTCAGCCATCCGCTCCGCTTCAGCACCGGGAAGGTCGATAGCACCTGCGTAGTAGCGGCTGTACCAATCCCGCCCCTCATCGGTACGCGAGCCCACCACGGCCCCAAAACCGTGGCCCTTTGGATAACCGCCCACGAAGGCTTCCGGGATTACGACGAGGTGAGCACCAGCGCTCGCAGCCGCAACGACGAGACCTTCGAGCTTGGCCATGGTCGCCGGTGTGTCGAACACGATCGACCCAGCCTGCACTGCCGCAACTCGCATTTACCCTCCCGTTTCGTACCAATTCTGTAGACGCTCGAAGCCTTCGTCGAGGCTCACGGCCGGTTCCCAGTCGAGCGCCGCTCGAGTCTTCCTCTGGTCGAACCAATGCGCCGTCGCCAACTGCTCAGCCAGGAAGCTTGTGATCGGTGGATCGTCATCACGATCGGTTCTATCCCACATCTTCTCGACCCCAAGACCCCCCACTCGCGCCAGCCGATAAGGAACCTTGAGACGGGGAGGCTCGAGGCCGGCCGACCGGACGATTCGCCCCACCATCTCGGCAACGGGCCGCGGTTGGCCGTTGGACACGACAAAGGCTTGCCCGGCGATATCCGGGGCACGATCGAGCGCAGCCACTATGGCATCGGCGGCGTTTGAGACGTACGTGGTGTCGATCAGCGCCATTCCACTGCCGATCGTGGCGAGCCTTCCCGCCCGTGCCCTGGCGACGATCCGCCCGACAAGCTGGGTGTCGCCGGGACCCCAGATGAGATGTGGGCGAACGGCAACGACGGGGAACTCGGGAGAACTGGCGTCAAGCGCCATCAGTTCGGCCATCGCCTTGCTCCGGGCGTAATGCCCTCTTGCCCCGTCGGGGTCGGCGGTGCCGGCACCGGCGCCGACAAGCGACTTCCCGGCATGGGCCACCGAGGGTGAGGACACCTGAATCATCCGCCCCACGCCTTCTGCTTTTGCGGCGGCGAGGACGTTTGCAGTACCCACAACATTGGCTTGCTCGAATGCCTTCCAGTCGCCGACGATGCCGACCCGTGCCGCAACATGAACCACCGCATCCGCCCCGGAGATCACCGACGTCACCGCAGCTGCGTCGGCGAGGTCGCCAAGGTGTTGTTCATACGCTCCAGGAGCCGGGTGACGCTGGAACAGCACGACGTCGTCACCCCGCTGTCTCAGCACCGACGCGATCTCGCCGCCGAGGAGACTCGTGCCGCCGGTAAGGATGACTCTCATGGGAGCCCGACCTTCCCTCCGGCTAGGGCTCGCTCTGCCCAGGCCGCCACCCGGATCCGATTGATCTTCGAATTGTGCCGCTTGTCCACAGGTAGAGCAGGGACCTCCAACACCGCCGCAACATCCACAGCAATTCGAGATCGAACGGCGTCGGCAAGATCGAGACCAGCCAGTCGACCGGTGCGACCGGCGTCCTCGGTGACGACAACAACCACGATCTGTTGGGTTCCGTCTGGACCGACGCCCACCGCCGCCGCCTTGACTACGTCCGGAGCATCCTCGGCCGCATGTTCGATGGCGACGGGGGTCACAACACCATCGGCGGTCTTGATGATGTGGACCAAGCGACCTTCTACCCAGAGACGACCGGTGGCGTCGAGGTGACCAACGTCGCCGCTGCGATGCCATCCAACCGGATGCGAGGCAGCCCGGGTGGTTGCCCAGAGGTTGTCGTAGTGATCGCGGGCGTGTGCTGCTTTGACGCAGATTTCGCCAACGATGTCCGGGGCCGTGGTGAGCGGATCCGTTGGGTCACCCTCGTCGTCCAGCGGGCTGATAGCGATCTCGACACCGGCGGCAGGTGTTCCGACACAGACGCCGACACCGACGCCCGCAGCCTCGATCTCGGCGAGGCTGATGTCGGCAACGGGCAGCACCTCCGTCATCCCGTACGGCGTGTGAAGCTCGGCATTGGGGACAAGTCTCGAAACCCGGCGCAGCAACTCCGCCGGAACGGGCGCGCCAGCCGACATCAGGAGGCGGACGTTGAGGAGGGCGGTTCGGAGGCGAGCCGGCAGGCCCGTTGCCGTGTTGCCAACGTTGACCAGCGCAGCGGGTGACGCAAAGACCAAGGTCGCATCAATCGCCGCCGCGGCACCCGCCAGTGCTTCGGCGGTCAGGGTGCCGGGCATCGTCACATCCATATCGGGGACAACCGACGGCATTCCCATCGCCGCCCCGTACAGTGCGAACGGGGCAAAGGCAGCGACCAGCCGGTCCGATTCTGAGATCTGATAGAGATCCATCAGGGTGTCACGCTGCGCCTCGGCCTGCCCATGGCGATAGACCACACCTTTGGCCGGCCCGGTCGCTCCCGACGTGAACACCACAACAGCCGGTTCATCGCTTGCAGGACCATCCGGAAGGGTTGCCCCTTCGCCGCGCCTGCGGAGTTCCGGCAGCGAGGTCCATACACCCAGCGCCCCGCTGGTCGGCGCCGACAACGTCTTTACGGAGATGCGCTTGCCCGGCCAGCGGAGAAGCCGGGAGGCCGCCAGGGCGCGTTCGATTCCGACGATGTACTTGGGAGCGGCGCTGCGCAGCGCCGCCGTCATGCCCTTCGCCCCAAGACCGGCATCGACGATCACAGCCACTGCGCCGATCCTCCAGCAGGCATACAGACAAACCGTCAGATCGATGCCGGGCGGAATCAGCAGAGAAACCCTATCGCCCTTGGTAATACCCGAAGCCAGAAAGCCAGCCGCAACGCGATCGACATCATCGGCCAGTTCCGCAAACGTCACGCCTCTGCCCGGCTCGGCCCCATCCATCTCGAGAATCGCCGGACCGTCCGAGTCGCGCCGATCATCGATGCCCGACCACAGCGGGCGCCGGTTCACAGCACCTCGGGCAGTTGGAACCGGCGAGTTGATTCCGGCGACCCAGTCGTAGATCGGGCCGGCGATGTCGATATCTTCGGGAGTCAGGTGGCCCGCCTTTCCACGGCGATGGATATCGGCGTGCTGGAACCGATTTTGCAGATCGCGCAGGTAGAGGTCAGAGAAAACCGGGTCGGATGCGCCCCACAGAAGAAGCGCCGGGACATCAGACATCTCATCGACGCCGGCCTGAATGTCCAGCAATGCCTGCATGCTCGGATGGTCGGCCTCCAACGGGATGTCGGCTACGAAAGTGGCGATTGCATGCCGCCGCGCCGCCGTGCGGTACGGTGCCTGGAACCCGGAGCGGACCGCCCTGGGCAGCCGGGGCCGGGCCAATCGCAATGTCCCGGCGACAAAGCCCCGGGTCCTCACGGCGAGGTTGCTCAGGATCGGCCGGCTGCGAGCAATGCGAATCAAACGCGGGGCCGGAGAGTCCGGTGGCTGGTGGACCGCGGTGTTCATCAACACGACGCCGGCCAGCTGGTCCCGGTTGCTCATTGCCCAGCCCAGAGAGATCGGCCCGCCCCAGTCGTGCGCCACGGTGACGACAGGCCCGACTACATCAAGGGCTGAGACGACTGCGCCCAAATCATCGACACGCTGGGCCAGGCGCCGCAACGTTCCGGTTTGCTCGGAGAAGCCCATGTCGAGTTGATCGATCGCGACGACACGGACCCCGGCCGGCGCGGAAGCGAGCAGTGTGCGCCACAGGTATGACCACGTGGGATTGCCGTGCACACACAGCAGCGTGATCTCTGGATCGGAGACTCCGTTGTCGAGCACATGCCAGGTCCGAGTGATGCCGGCACTGTCGGGAGCGGAGACCAACCGCGACCAGGATTCGTCGAGACCGGCGAGACCGCCTGGCGGGAATGTCGCCGGTGCGGTGTGCCGGGTGGTCACCAGATGAGTTCCGTGGCCATGGCGTTGATGCCCGACCCCATCCCCAGCAACATGACTCGGTCCCCGGCTCGGAGCTTGTCCTGCTCCATTGACAGGGTGATCGGAATCGAGGCCGGCCCTACGTTCCCCAAGAACGGGAAGGTCAGAGGGACCTTGGCCATGTCGATGCCGAGCCGTTCGCACAGCATCGACGTGTGCACCTGCGAAACCTGGTGGATGATGTAGCGATCGGCATCTAGCCAGCCGTATTCCTCGGCGTCGCCCCAGGCGAGCTTGGAAACGTCGAGACCGGCATTGAGCAGGCCACGAGTATCGGTTCGCATCTTCTCGAGGGTTCCCACACAAAGGTCGTGATGGCTGGTATCGGCGCGGGAAATGCCGCGCACGAAGCGGTGGCTGCCCGGGTTGTCCGAGGCCCGACCGATCACCGCAGCAGCTCCACCTGATCCCAGCGTCAGTGTGGCGAATTCCGCGAATAGGTCCGCCATCGTCGCATCGGGGCCGGATAGACGTTCCAGGGTGATCTCCTGGGTGCGGCGACTGCCCTCACCGTCGACGATCAACGCGTAATCGATCTGCCCGGATTCGATCATGTTGCCGGCGAGCTGCGTTGCATTCATGAACCCGAGGCAGGCGTTGGCGAGGTCGAAATTGAGTGCCCAGCTCGGTAGATCGAGAGCGTTGTGCACCGTGACGGCTGATGACGGCTCGAGCCGGTCGCGGCAGACTGATGTATCGATGAGCAGGCCGATGTCATCGACTCGAACCCCGCTGGCCTCAATTGCCTTGGCTCCGGCCGCCGCGGCAGCGTCGGTGAAGAGATGGCCCTCCGGCCACCAGCGTCGTTCCGTGATCCCGGCAAGGCTCTCCAACAACCCCGCCTGCCCGCCGACACGCGCGTAGGTCTCGGCGAGACGCTCATCGAACGAATCAGAGGTGACTACTTCTGGGGCCTCGACGTGAGCGATCGACACGATGGAGGTGTCTGAATAGGTGAAAGCAGCGTTTCCGGACATCTGGGGTGTCTTTCTCTCAGTTGGGGCCGGATTCTCGCAGGATTTTCAGCACAAGGAGACATCGGACCCATATTGTTCAGTCGGGGATGTACGGACCGTCCGCTTCGAATACGTTTCGGCCGTCGATGTAGGTTGCCTGCACCTTATTACGGGCATCCCAGGGATCGCCATCGAGAAGCACGAAGTCGGCGTCTTTACCGGGCTCGAGACTGCCGACTCGATCCTCTACGCCAAGGATGCGGGCGCCGTTGATCGTGATCGTTGCCAGCGCTTTGCTCTCGTCGAGCCCCTCGCGGATTGCCATGATTGCCAGGTCACGCAGGTTGTGAATGGGGTTGAAGGGCGAATCCGTCATGATCGACACGGTGAGGCCGTGCTCGACCATGATCCCAACGCTTGCCGGGGTTGAGTTGTTGACTTCGCGCTTGGACCGCTCACCGAAAAGCGGGCCGATTGCCAGCATCACGTCACGCCCTGCGATCTCGTCTGCAATCCGGTAAGCCTCCGTCGCATGCTCGATGACGAGCCGGTAGCCGAACTCGTCGGCAAGCCGGATCGCGGTTCGGATGTCGTCCATTCGATGAGCGTGGTTGCGCACCGGAATCCTGCGATCCAGCACCTGGAGCAGCATCTCCTTGCCGAGGTCCAGCTTGGGTTCGCGGAGCGGCTTCCTCTCGGCCTCCGGCTTCTTTGCTTCCTCGGTGAGCAGAGCCCGATGATGGTCCCAGTCCTTGCGGTACTCGATCGCCTCGTAAAACGCTTTCCGGGCCAGATAGGCGACACCCATTCGAGAGCTGGGAGCCCTCTTGTAGTGCTCCCCCACTCGCTTCGGATTCTCTCCCAGCGCCATCTTCACGCCGGCCGGCTCCTTGATGACCATGTCGTCGGCCACCATGCCGTACGTCTTGGCGACCGACAGCTGCCCACCAATGGGATTGGCAGACCCATGACTGATGCCAAGGGTCGTGACCCCGCCTCTCCGAGCATCGGCGAACCCGATGTCTTCGGGGTAGATGGCATCGAGTGCCCGCGTATAGGGGGTGATGGCTTCCGAGATCTCGTTGCCGTCATAGTCGTCACGGGCACCCTCGCCCCAGACGCCCGTATGGGTGTGAGGGTCGACAAACCCCGGGAGGACAAACTGTCCATCGCAATCGACGACGGTCATGTCTGTCGTGTCGAGATCTGTGCCAATGGCGACGATCTTCCCGTCCTCGACGATGAGCGTCCCATTAGCAATCTCGGATCCGGCCGCAGTCCAGATGGTGGCGTGGATGAATGCCTGTTTCATGGCGGTCAGGATACCGACGCAGCAAGCCCCCACCGATCTTTGCACTACTGTTGGCAATTCCACCGGGGCGGCTCGGGGACTCGGGGCTTCACGACAGCGGGAGTACGTGTGACACGGAACGAGCTTGCAGACCTAGCCGATCGGTTTCTCACCACCGACGAGCTCCTTGCCTGGTTCCCCTTCTTCGTAGGATCTACCAAAGTCCTGGCCCGACTCGACTCTGATGTGAAACGTGCCAGCGGCCTCTCCCTGCTCGATTTTCACCTCCTTCTCCACCTCGCCTCGGAGCCCGACCAACAAGCCCGCATGTCGGACCTGTCTGAGGTCACCGGCGCCGATCCGAGCACAATCACCTACCGGATCACCCGCCTGGAAAAGAGCGGCTGGGTGACTAGGGAGCGGGTTGATGGTGATCGACGCGGTGTGTACGCCCGCATCACCGATTCGGGCAGGGCCAAGGTCACCGAAGCCGCTCCGAACCACGCCAATTCGGTGCGGCGTGAGTTCCTCACCACATTCACGCCACGGCAACTCGACCAGATCCGCAAGTTATTCAGCAACCTCGCCGTCGCCCAGGACCTGCCGCCACGGCCCCACGGAAGGCTGGCCGAGGCTCTGGAAGATTCCTAGCGGCTGTGTGCCAGCAACATCCCGCAACCGAACCGGGATGCTCCGTCGGTTGGGGTGTCGCTTCATCGCGCAGCGTCGCTGCGCCGTTCGATGAGAAACCCGAGTTCCTCGCGAGCGCTGCCGGTACCGAACAGCGTCAGAGTATCGCCGACCTCGATCGTTGTGTAGCCCCTGGGGATTAGTACCGACGCTCCCCGCCGGATGGAAACCAGTGTTGCTCCGTCGGGCCACGTTACCTCGCGCACTGTTTGCCCCGCGATCGGTGAACGCGGGGGCAGTTCTGCCTCGAAGAAGGTGGCTCCCGGCTGGGTTCTGACCCTGACTCGATCGCGGTATAGATGGCGCTCTGTTGATGTCCCCAGGGCGTAGTGGTAGGCGGCTACAACCGATTCGCGCCTGAACATTCCCACAAGTCTGCGTGAGTTATCGGCGGCGACCACTGGAAGTCTGCCGAGACCGAGGGATGCCATCCGCGCCAGCGCTGCCGAGACCGGCATGTCGGACGTGACGGTTATCGGCTTCGTCGTCATCGCGTCGCCCACCGTTGTCGTGGCAGTGGGTCCCCCCGCGGCGTGGATGTCACTCAAGCTAGCGATGCCCACCAACAGCCCGTCCTCAACCACCGCAACTCCGTGGTGGTGGGTGCGGTCGAGGAGTTCCTGCAGTTCCGCCAGGGTCATGTCGGGATCAGCAGGGCTGTCGATCTCTGACATGACCTGACCTACCTCGACCGTATCGAGCAGGTCGATGTCTTCTCCGCTCGGCAGCCGGATTCCCTTTCGGTTGAGCGACATCGTGTAGCTCGAATCTGGATGAAGCCGGTCCCCAATGAACGTCGCCAACGCTGCGGAGAGCATCAGTGGTAGCACCAACCCGTAGTCGCCGGTCAGTTCGAAGACGAGGATGACTGCGGTGAGCGGTGCCCTGACTGTTGCGGATAGCGCCGCGGCCATACCGACGAGAGCAAAGGCTCCCGGTTCGATCTCGGAGAAACCCCAGAGTGGGTCGACAAGAATGGCGAAGCCGGCTCCAACTGCGCCGCCCATCACGAGAGCCGGCATGAAGGTGCCTGCCGATCCGCCCCCGCGGCGCGTAATCGCAGAAGTCACTGCCTTGAGAAGAGCCACGACAAGCAACGACCACCACACGAAGCTGCCCTGGTCACGGAGAGAAAGGAGATCCGTCAAGAAGGCTTGTCCGGTCCCGAGCGTTTCCGGATAGGCCACCCCGATCAGAGCGACCACGCCTCCGGCACCCAGGGGAAGCAGCCATACCGGGAGGATGCGCGGCCAACGCACCCGCGTCGTTATGTCGAGGACGCGCAGCAGAAGGATGCCAAAGAGAACCGCAACTACAGCGAGCAAGGCGTACAAGACGAGCTGGAGGGGGTCATCCAATTCGAAACTAGGTGAACGGAGAAACTGCTCCTCGCCCACAAGGGCATGCGTCGTAACCGCTGCTGCCACCGAGGTGATGACAACCGCGCTGATGTGACGAACGGCAAACGAACTGAGAATGACCTCGAGCGCAAACATCATCCCTGCGATTGGTGCGTTGAAACTGGCCCCGATACCGGCACCGGCGCCGGCGGCGACGAAGCTCTTGATCCGATCGAGATCGAAACGACTGTGACGGGCAAACGATGACCCGATGGCGGCTCCGATCATCACGATCGGTCCCTCCCGACCGCCCGAGCCGCCGGTGCCCAGCGTCACCGCCGTCGCGGCGAGCTTGGTCGGTATGGGCTTGGTAGCGAGGTACCCACCTTCGAGGTTGACGGCAACCATCGTCTCGGCAACACCGCCACCCGCCACGCCCGGCCCAAGCTTGCGGTCGAGGAACCAGGATGTCAGGAGACCGAGGGGGACGGAGGCTACGACCATCCATGGACCCCAATTGAGACTCGTGTCGGCGTCGGCAATGGAGTCGACCGTCAGCTCGATACCCCACACGAGGAGCGATGCCCCAATGCCCACCAGGATGCCGAGGAGCACGGAGGCTGCCAAGAAGGCTGAGTGGCCGCGCGAGCGCAAGACTGTGCGCAGACGTGAAGTCACGGCGTGAATCTCCGAGCTGGGGCAATCATCGGCTGCGTCTCTGTTCCTATCTGTACGGTCCGGCCAGACGGAGTTGCCCGGCCGCGGACACGCGGGTCACCGCGAATACGATCGCGCTGTTCGGATGAGAACACAATGAGATTGGCTATGCGAATCTCATGCTCTCAGGCCTTCCAACGCTGTGGAACTTCGCCATTCAGCCATGACACCGATTCACGCAAACTCGACCAGAACTCTCATGGTCTTCTCATCCGCTGTCGGTCATGGTGGTCGGATGAACCACAACGAGATCCTACTGCGGAGTCGGCCTATCGGAGAGACCCGCGGCGGAAGGGCGGACCATGGCGGTCAGAGAATCGAGCCTCGTCGGACAGGTGTCGGCTGCACCTAGGCGAACGATCGCGGCCGCACGAGAGTATGTGTCGGAACTATGGGGCAGGCGGGAGTTTGCCTGGTACCTGGCGATGGGGAACCTCAAGGCCCGCAACGCAACGACGACCTTGGGTTTGTTCTGGTGGGTCCTCAACCCTGTCTTGCTCGGAGCCGTGTATTGGTTTGTCTTCGGACTGTTGTTCAGCCGCGGGTCAGGCAGTTTCGGCGCTCCTTTCTTGGTGTATCTGCTGTCCGGAATGTTCCCGTTTTACTTCACACAATCTGCCATGACGGGTGGAGTGAACAGCATCATCAACAACACGCAACTGCTGGCCAATCTCCGGTTCCCTCGGACTGTGTTGCCAATCGCCTCCATTGTTGAGGGCTACGTGGGATTCTTGACATCGCTACTGGCTTTCTTCTTGATCGTCGGTCCGATCTATGGTGTCTGGCCGACTGTTGCGACGCTTTGGATCTTGCCGACCATGATTGTGCATTTGGTCTTCAGTCTCGGGCTCTCGCTGATTGTTGCCCGTTTGGCAGTGCCCTTTCGCGATCTGAACAATCTGGTTCCGTATTTCACCAGGATCTGGCTGTACCTATCGCCAATCCTCTACAGCCAGACGACCATCGAGAAGGCGCCTTCATGGGCGCGCCACGTCGCGGAAGCCAACCCCCTGGTACCGATCCTCCGTATGTACCGGTTCTCGCTCGCCGGCATCCCCACCGATGCCTCCAACGCGTTGTTAGCATCCGGTACCTGGGCGATCGTGATCTTCTCGCTGGGTGCTTATTGGTTCATCAAGTACGAAGGCAAGATGGCGCGTTACCTCTGAGCCACGACCGAGAAGATCGGGAAGGGAGGACAGGACATCGTGTCGAGACAGAGCACAGAACCTGTCAAGCGACCTCGTTATCTCGCGGCGACCTCGCTGGCGGCCCTTGGTGTGGTGTACGGAGACATCGGAACAAGCCCTCTGTACGCCATCCGAGAGTCCTTCGTGGCGCATGACGTCGCCGTGGTTGAAGAGAGTGTCCTCGGGGTGCTTTCGCTCATCTTTTGGTCGCTGCTCATTGTTATCTCCATCAAGTACCTGCTTGTCGTAATGCGGGCAGACAATCACGGTGAGGGCGGAATCCTTGCGCTCACTGCTCTCGTGGACCCACGCCGGACGAGCTCCAAGCGGGGACGGTGGTTGCTCATCATGGTGGGTTTATTCGGAACTGCTCTGCTGTACGGCGACGGGATGATTACGCCGGCCATCTCGGTGCTGTCGGCCATGGAAGGGATCGAGATCGCCACACCAGCTCTCGAGCATTATGTGATCCCGGTCTCTGTGGTGATCTTGGTAGGCCTGTTCAGCATCCAACGCCATGGAACGCAGGCAGTAGGACGCGTTTTTGGTCCGGTGATGATCGTGTGGTTTCTCACACTTGCCGCGCTCGGTCTCTCTCATATCGTTGGTAACCCTGGTGTTCTTGCGGCCTTGAACCCTGTCCACGGCGTGCGGTTTTTTGTCGACAACGGTTTCAACGGGTTCCTCGCACTCGGCTCGGTCTTTCTGGTCGTGACTGGAAGCGAAGCGCTATACGCGGACATGGGCCATTTCGGCAAGAAGCCGATTGAGATCACCTGGTATGGACTGGTGTTCCCGGCACTCGTGCTCACGTACTTCGGGCAGGGCGCGTTCATCATCGAGAATCCCGAGGGGGTACGGAACCCCTTCTACCTCATGGCGCCGGGATGGGCGGTATGGCCACTTGTCATCATCGCAACGCTCGCAACGATCATTGCATCGCAGGCATTGATCTCAGGAGCGTTCTCGCTGACCGCCCAGGCGGTGCAGCTCGGCTACCTCCCCCGTACCCGGATCCTCCACACCTCAGCCACTGAAGCGGGCCAGGTCTATATCCCCACTGTCAATTGGGCGCTCATGGTGGCTGCGGTGGGCCTCGTGGTCGGGTTCAAGACGTCGGGAGCGTTGGCCGCGGCCTACGGCATTGCAGTCTCCACAACCATGGTCGTTACCACAGTGCTGATATTCGTTGTCATGCGCGAACGCTGGAAATGGGCAACACCGGCTGCTGTGGCGTTGACAACGGCTTTCCTGGTGGTCGATATGGCGTACTTCGGAGCCAATCTCTTCAAGATTCCCGATGGAGGCTGGTTCCCGATAGTCATAGCAGCCGTCATCTTCACCGGAATGACCACGTGGAAGAAGGGCAGACAACTTCTCGGCGAGCGCATGCACGCGGGAGCCCTGCCGCTGGAACGCTTTGTTGCTTCGGTCCGCGATAGCAAGACCGCCCGCGTGCCGGGCACTGCCATCTACATGTGCTCCCGGCCGGGAGCGACACCGCCCGCTCTTCTTGCGATTCTCCGACACAACGCAGTCCTACATGAGGCAGTCGTGGTGCTGTCGGTGCTGACGACAACCGAGCCTCGCGTTCCGGTTGCCCGCCGCGCCGATGTCTTGCCGTTGGGCGACGGGTTCACTCAGGTCACTCTCAAATACGGGTTCATGGAAGAGCCCAACGTGCCCGATGCTCTCTCCAGCATCATCCGAAGCGACTTTGGCTTCGACCTCGAGGACACGGTGTGGGTCCTGGGAAGGGAGACTGTGCTTGCATCTCCACGACCCGGCATGATGCCGTGGCGGGAGAGACTCTTCGCCGCCATGGCGCGGAACGCAACGCCTGCTACTCGACACTTCCATCTGCCGGTCGACCGGTCGCTAGAAGTGGGCGTCCAGGTCGAGATATGAGCACGACCAGGAGGCGGGCCGGGCTGTAGCGGCATCGCATGGCCGGGCAGTTCAACTCGTGGCACTGGCCTCGCACGCCACGCTCTTGGGGGCGGGCGCGAGGTCTCAGTGCCCTTGATCGTGGAATCGTGTCGATGATGTCATCTTTTCGATTCCGAGCCGCGAGCGAATCTGGGCGGCCTCGGCGCGAAGACGAGCCAATTCGTCGTGCGACTTGACCCGTTCGTCCAACGACGAATCACGCCGATGCAATGCTTGATCGGCGGCTTCGGCCTGGACCAGTCTCTTCAGCACAGTCTCGAGTTCATCCATGTCTTGCACCTGCTTCTTCGCCAGTTGGTGTTTGATGGTCCAGGGAGTATGCGAATCCCCTGCGAGAGCGTTGGGGTTCGTGGTTGACAGAAGGCCGCCGGCTGCGATCGACAGCCGGCTCTATTGGTACGAGCACAACGGGACAGGAGGCATGGGCGGCGCAGTAACGGCTGGTTGCATGCGTGAGGAACCTGCCGGTCGGCGTCGACCGGCGATGGCCAACAACCAGCACTTCGGCATGTCTCGAGCTTCGCAAGAGCTCGTCGGCGGCTACGCCCAATTCGACACGCGCCGCGATACTCCGAGGTCGTTGCGGATCGATCGCATTGACCAATTGACGCAGTGCACATTCTGCTGATCCGACAATCGGACCGGATCGCGTTCCCGTCGCCGCAGAATCGCCGTGTATGTCAACGACGGTGAGTGCGTGTATGTCGTAGCAAAGAGCTTCACCAAAGGACACGGCGAACGCGAGAACTGACTGAGACGATGCAGTGCCGTCTAGACCTACAACGGCTGTCGAAGAGCGAGCAGCCAGAGATGCCTGCTCGGACGGAGCAGGCACGATGGCGACCGGGATCTCGTTTGTCTGGAGAAGTCGGCGGGTGAATGAGCCCAGCAGGCGCGGAGCAAGAGGAATGTGCCCCCGCCTGCCAATCACGATCATGTCGGCCCCGACCTCTAGGGCGAGATCGAGAATCCTGGTCGGTGGATCACCGTGCAGGAATCTCAGGTCGTGCCCGATTCGGGCGGTGTCAAGCGCCTCGACTCGTGCGGCACGTGCACCGTGGGCCAATAGGCCACCGCGGAGGCCGTCGCGATCGGCGTAGTCACCGACATGTGCAACGGTCACTCCGGCTCCGGTCGCAGAGGCAAGAGCCGAAGCCCAGTGAATCGCCATCTCCGACGCCGCGGAACCATCCACGCCTACCACGAGTCGTTTCATCGGGCACCTCTTGCCACCACAACTGCACCGGCAATAACGGGATCGAATCCCGGTGGCCAGCGCGTCGTTTGGTCATATCGGGCACGACGCAGGTTTGCCACCCCAGCTGAGCCGCAGGCACTCAGGTCTGTGCCGCGCAGATCCGCTCGCCAGAGGTTGGTATCGACCAGTGATGCACCGGCCAGGTCTGCAAACCGGAGATCAGCATTGGTGAGGTCGGCATAATCGAGACGAGCTCGGGCCAGACGAGCGTGCATGAGCACGGATCCACGAAGAGATGCGCTCGAGAGATCGACACGTTCCATATTCCGACTCGAGAGATCCACTCCATCGAGTCGCGCCGAACGCAGCGACACCCGTCTGGGATCTCCCCCAAGCTCGAGGAAGTCTCGCAAAGCTCGTCGACCCAGGATCTCGAGTCCACGTTCATCCGTCGCCGTGCCGGGTCCAACCGGCGATCTACTCGAGCCACGCCGCCTGCTACCGACGACGGCAAGGACGAGCACTGTCGGCAGCATCGACGCGCTCGCTAGTCGCGCAATCAGTCCAATCGTCATTTGGCCAGTCCCTGATCTCGGCTCCTGTGTAATCGGAGTCCACAATTCCAGCGTCGCACAGCATGAATGAGAGGACGATGAAAACGGGGGCCGCTGTCGTCCCCCCAATCATCGGCGCAGGACCAAGCTCGGGCATTTGGGGAAAAGGCGACCGACGACTCCCGCTACGCCGCCGTGCCGCGGGCTTATCCTGGAGCGCCTAGCTCTCTCATTGTCTTCTCATGTCCACGGGAACATGATGAGAGGTCAAGGAGGTGGATGCCGGTGCGCATACTCGTTGTCGAAGATGAACCGAAGATGGCGTCGTTGCTCCGACGTGGGTTGGAGCGTGATGCGCACGCGGTCGATACGGTCGCAACAGGAGAGGACGCGCTTTGGGCCGCGAAGGAGTGGCCATACGACTGCATCATCCTTGATGTCGGGATCCCGGCCCCGAACGGCTTCGAAGTCTCCCGATTGCTGCGCGAGGAAGGCAACTGGGTTCCGATACTGCTCCTCACTGTTCGCGACTCGGTCGACGACCGTGTCACCGGCCTTGATTCGGGAGCGGACGACTACCTCACTAAGCCCTTTGCCTTTGATGAGCTGCACGCCCGGGTGCGGGCGTTGACCCGACGCAAGCCGACACCACGCCCGGGGACACTGGTGTCCGGTGATCTCCGCCTGGATCGAGCCACCCACACGGTGGCCCGCGGCAACCGTGACATCGCCGTCAGCCCGCGCGAGTTTGCGCTCCTCGAGTTCCTGTTGCTTCACAATGACGAGGTCGTCACCCGAACCCAGATCATGGAACACGTGTGGGACTTCGAGTTTGACGGAACCTCCAACGTCGTCGACGTTTACGTCCGCTACCTCAGAGAAAAGATCGACCGGCCTTTTGGGCTCGAATCGATCGAGACGATCCGCGGGGTTGGCTATTGCCTCAGGGAGTCGTACGCAGATGGCTCGTAGCACGCAACGTACCTTGAGCACTCGGTTTGCGTGGCGAGCGGCTGCAGTAACCGCGATCGTCGTCGGTGTATTGGGCCTCACCAGCGTGTTGTTCTGGCAAGGCCAGGTCCGCAAGGCTGTCGAGGATGGTGTGACGGATCATCTACGTGCGCTCGAGGCCGAGTTGGATCTCGCCGCCGTGAACCCGACGGGCGCATCTGGGCCTGTCGTGTTGCCTACACCCGAGCAGTTTGTGCAGGTTGTCACGCCCAACGGTCAGGTGGTGGCGACCTCATCGGAACTGGCCACGCTGGGCCCGGTCCTTCCTGCCGACGACGTCCTTGCGGTGGCGCCCGATGACTACATCGCCGAGATCGACGATCCGAGGTCCGAGGGTGAGACGGCTCTTGCGATGGGGCGGTTGATGGATGTCGACGGCGTGGAATTGATTGGGGTGGTTGGGGCATCGCTGGAGCCGGCTACTGATGCGCGGTCGACAGCCACCTTGGTTTTCATGCTCGGCGTCCCGCTTCTTGCGTTGATCATCGGCATTGGCGTTTGGCTCGCCGTCACCTATGCATTACGCCCGGTGAACGAACTGGCGCACCGAGCAGACGAAGTAGCCGGGGGCGCAGCTCCGTGGAGGTTGGATGTTGCACCAGACACCGTCGAGATGAGCTCACTTGCCGACAGTCTGGACGCTCTGCTCGAACACCTGCGCGAGAGCTTCGAGAGTGAACGACGGTTCCTCGATGATGCAAGTCACGAGCTGCGCACACCGATCGCGGTTGCTCGGGGCGAGCTCGACCTCCTTCGTCCGCAGGTTGCCGACCAGCCGGATCTCGTTACTGCCGTGGAATCCTCGATTGAGGAGCTGGATCGGCTGGATCGGCTGGCTGCTGATCTACTTTTGTTGGCGCGAGCCCGCAGCGGTGGCTCCGCGCTCAGTCATTGTGACCTCGGTGCGTTGGCGCGGCGGGCAACCGGAACCGTGATGAGGGAACCGGGTCAGCGTGATATCCACGTCAAGGTTCGTGGCTCCGCTTCAATCCTCGGTGATGAGAACGCGCTGGAGAGGGTCTTCCTCAACACTGTTGCCAATGCGGTCGCAAACTGTCGTGACGACGTATCGATCGACCTCTCGGAGGACGGCGATGACGCAGTCGTGGTGATCTGCGACGATGGTCCGGGGTTTCCCGAAGAAATGACGGGCTCATCCTTCCCGCGTTTCGCCACCGGTCGCGGCCGCCGGAGTGGGGGAACAGGACTCGGGCTGGCAATCGCCGCGGCCATCGTCGAGGCTCACGGAGGTCGTCTCCTGGCGGAGAACCAGGCGGGAGGTGGCGCCAGGGTCATCGCCAGGCTGCCGGCGGCAAAAGGTGACCGAGAGCCCAACGACGGCATCCACCGACGCCGTCTGCGAACCAGTCCCAAGCAATAGACGGGACAGTTCCGAACTGGGCAGAACCGGCTGCGATCGGAAGATGCCGGGTCACGTTGCCTTCGAACCTCCGTTTCCGAGTTCTCATCGTCCTCTCATCAGCTGTCTTGCAGACTGGAGATAGGAAACTTCTCGGACTGTGAGATATGAGCGACACACACGATCACCACCAAGCCACTGCAGTAGGGCGTTCTCGCCGCGAATTCCAGGACTTCCTGGATGAAAGGTTCCCTATCGGGGCAATGTGCGCGGTGATCACATTGGGCGGCGGACACCTGGACGCCACAACGCAACTCGCGACCGGTCGATTGCTGTGCAGCAGTGTCGAGCAGGATGACACCGGGCGATCGTGGTACCAATTGACTATCGATTCGAGCGGGAGCATCGGCGACGAACCCGAAGTCCAGAAGCTCTGGGTAACGGCGCCAAGGCCGCATCGGAGCAGCGGCGTGCTGTGGGAGTCCGACGTACGGACGGACGATGCAACGGAGTGCATCCTTCGCCTCAACGCCAATCCGCCGGAACAGTGGCGACCGACATCGGAGATGAGGGAAGCCGTTACCCAAGCCTATGCCGGGCACTGGCCGGCCACGGCAGAATCCCGATGAGGGCCCCAGCCAACTGTTTTCTCGCCGTACGCGTCGCGGTGGTTGTGCCGCCCGCGGCAGGGTTTCGGTTGCAGGCCGCGGTCGATTCGGTGCTCGACATCGACCTCGCCCGCTGAACACCGCGTGAGTCACTGCGTAGCAATGAAGAGCACCGCTGTACCTCGAATCTCGCCCTCGACACGGGTGGGATCGAATGACCGCCGCAAGCTCATCGAGTTAGGGCACAACCGCCTAGCTGCGATGGGGCGCATTCGACCGTTCGGCCCGGCTATCTCTTTCGACCGGGGAAGGGCTGGTCGCGTCGGATCTCCTCTGGCCACAGCGCGGATAGGTACCGATCATGCTTGATCCCGTCATTCACTTCTTGGGCTCGATCCTCGCCACCGCCTACGAGCTCATTCCGAATCTTGGCCTCGCCATCGTTCTCCTGACGATCATTGCGAACCTCGCGGTCCTACCGCTCACGCTCAAGCAAGTCCGCTCGATGGCGGCACTCCAGGAGATACAGCCTCGGCTGAAAGACCTCCAAAGAGAACACAAGGACGATCGATCGAAACTGAATGAGGAAACGGTTGCGCTCTACAAGGAGAAAGGCGTCAACCCAGCCTCAGGCTGCCTCCCCATGCTGGTACAGCTTCCGATTTGGTGGTCGCTGTTCCGCCTGCTCCGAAGTTTCCGGGCTGTTGGCGGTCTGGACCCAACTCGCTACCTGCCCCAAGGATCGAAGCTGTCGGCCGCAATTCTGGGCGGCCATACAACGTTCCTACCTGGGATGAATCTGGTCACCTCGCCCCGCGAGGCCGTAGCGAACGGAATAGGTGGTGCCATCCCGTACTTGATCGTGGTAGCAATCATCATCATCGGCGGCTCCTACCAACAACGCCAGACGACACAACGTCGCCAACCCGACCGTGGGGAGTCGTTGACACCTCCTCAGCAGCAGATGCAGAAACTCACCAAAGTGATGCCGGTCCTGTTCGGCTTCATCTCATACGGCCTGCTACTCGGCGTCGACCTCTACATCGCGTCCGGCCAAGTTGTCCGGATCTCCCAGCAAGCCTGGATCGCCAGACGCGACCAGGCCTCGGGCGAGTGAGCCGGGAAGGAAACTTCGTTAGTGACGAGCGAAGCGAGGAACGGCGTGGGCTCTATAGGCCAGTTTTCCCGCCTGCAGATCCTGGAACAACGGCAGTAGCTGGCTACCCCGATCGGATCTAGTGGTCTGGTACAGGGTCGTCGGGATCCGGGCTGTCAGCAGGTACGTCGAGCCTGGAGACCCGGATCTGGGTCAGCTTGTAGGCGTCGATGCCTTCGACCGTGAGCTCGTGGCCCTGCAACTCGACTCGATCACCCACACGCGGCAGGGTGCCTGTCTCGGCCAGCACAAGACCGGCGAGTGTGGTGACTCCCTCGTGCTCGAAGGTGAGGCCGTAGTCCTCGAGCAGTTCGGTGAGCGTGGTCTCGCCATCGAGCGTCACCGATCCGTCGTCGTGGACGACCGCGGGGAGATCGTGGTCGCCGGCCGGATCGTCGATCACTTCGGAGATGATGTCGTCGAGGGTGACGAATCCGATCGTGCTGCCGAGCTCATCGACGACGAGCGCAATATGGATCCGTTCGTTCCTGAACCGGGCGAGCAGGTCGTCGGCGCTGGTCTTGCCACCCACGGTCGGGAGCCGCCGGACGAGCGAGGTGATCTCGACGTCATCGGCGGACTGGCTGACCCGCACGAAGTCCTTGACGTGGAGGATCCCGATGACGTGATCGAGATCATCAACGAAGACCGGGTAACGAGAAGTGGGCGACTCCGCGATCTGGGCAGCGATGGCGTCCCGACCCGCATCGTGGGCGATCGCCCGTATGTGCCGGCGTGACGTCATCAGTTCCTCGGCCGTGAGCTCCTCGAGCTCGAAGATGTTCTGGATCATCTCTCGCTGGAGCTCGGGGAGCTCGCCCCCCTCGGCCGACTCGTCGGTGACGATGGCCAGCTCCTCGGAGCTGTACAACGAGAGCGTCGCGTCGGGCTCGGGGATGCGGAGCAGCCGCATCAGCGACAGCGCCGCCCAGTTGAGGAACGTCACGGCAGGCCGGAAGAGGAGGCTGAAGGTCCGCATCACAGGGTTGACCCGCAGGCTCGTACCCTCCGGCTCGGATAGTGCGAGGGCCTTCGGGATCATCTCGCCGAGCACGACGTGTAGGTACGTGATGATACTGAGGGCCACCAGGAAGCCGACCGTGTGCGCGGCCGTCTCGGACAGACCGATCGACTCGAATGGGTCGTACAGCCAGTGGGCGATGGCGGGCTCGCCGTACATCCCGAGACCGATCGAAGCGAGCGTGATGCCGAGCTGGGCCACAGCGATGTAACCGTCCTTGCCGGTGGGACGATCGAAGACCCCGAGAAGCCAGCGGGCCGCCTTGCTGCCATCGGTGGCGAGCGCGTCGATACGTGACCGGCGACTGGCGACGAGCGAGAACTCGGCGGCTACGAACACGCCGTTGATCGCCACCAGCGCGACGACGGTGACGATGGGCAGGATCACGCCGGTGGCAACGTTCACGGCGAGCAGATTCACGCTCATGCCGGTTCCTCTTCCGAATCGTGGCCGGGGAGAGTGAAGCTCACCCGCTCGACGAGTGTCCCGTCGACCGAGTCGACCCGGAGCTGCGGCGGGTGCTCTGCGGAATCCGTGACGTCGCCGCTCTCCGCAGGATTCGCCCGGGTGACAAGCGGCACCGTATCGCCCACCTCGGGAAGACGCCCGAGGTGGTGCCACACGTAGCCGCTGACGGTGTCGGCACGATCAACGGGGATGGCCAGATCGAAGCGCTCGTTGAGCACCGACAGCAGCACGTCACCGCGCACGGAAACGAGGGACCCGGCTCGCGTGATCGGGTCGGGCTCGTCGTCGAACTCGTCGAAGAACTCACCGAAAACCTCTTCGATGGCGTCCTCCCGCGTGACCAGGCCGGAGATCGATCCGAACTCGTTCGCCACGATCGCCACGTGGATGCCCCGTCGGGAGAAGGTGTTCATCAGTTGCGGAACCTCGAACACCTCGCTGACGACCATCGGCTCCTCCGCGACGTTCCCGACCGTTGCCGCCGTGCCCGCTTCGTTGGCGAGGAAGAGATCTCGCAGGGTGACGAGACCGACGATTTCCTCGCCGTCTGCGGTGACGGGGAAACGTGAGTACGGGCTGGCAGACAGTTCGGCCAGCGCATCGGCGATCGGAGTCGATGCCTCGATCGTGACGAGTCGGCGACGCGGAGTCATGATCTCGCGTACGACCCGGTTGGTGACCGAGAGGGCCCCGGTCAGCATCTTGCGCTCGTCCGAGTCGATCAGCCCACCGGCTGCGCTTTCCCGGTACAGGCCGGCGAGCTCGGTCGGCGAGTGCACGTGAGAGTGGGAGTGGTCGATGTGGAGCCCGAGTCCCCGCATGATGGAGAAGGCGGATCCGTTGAAGACGGCGACGAGCGGGCGCAACAGCCACTGGCTGATCCGCATCGGCGTGAGCGTGCCGATCGCCAACGTTTCGGGGTACCGGAGGGCGATGGTCTTGGGCAGCAGCTCGCCCAGCACGACCTGCAGCGAGGTGATGAACAGCAGCACCACGACGACGGCGATCGTGCGGCTCGAGCTCCCGAACTGCTCCTGGAACAGGGGAACGAGCTGGGCCTGACCGTAGGCACCGGCGACGAGGCTGGACAGGGTGATGCCGATCTGGCAGGCGGCGACGTAGTTGTCGAGCCGCTTTGGGTCGCGGAGGATATCGAGGAGGCCGGTGGCCGATCCGCTCCCCGTCTCCGCGGTCTCCTGAACGCGCGATCGCCGGGAGCCAACAGTGGCGAACTCCGCTGCGACGTACAGCGCGTTGAAACCCACCATGACGAAGATGAGGAGAAGCACGAAAACGACATTCATTCGAACGTGGATCGTACAGCCATGTCGGGGATCTCGCGTCACCCCCAGTTCCGGCATCGCAGACAGCAAGGATCGATGGGCCGCCGCGATCGCGTCGGTGCCTGCCCTGTGCGGCAACAGTAGGCCAGGATCTTCTGCAGCCGGTCGTCATCACTGCTGGCTCGTTTGGACAAGGCAGGCTCAATACTGGCGAGGCCCTTGACTCCCTACGATGCAGCCCTCCTACCGGTGACACCCACGTCGACGAGCGCCATTTCCGTCGCGTGCGCGGGGTCGGCACGCGGCGCTCGACGACCTCACCGGACAACCGAACAAGAACGTTGTGGCAGTCGCAACGAGTGGGCCCGGCAGGACTCGAACCTGCGACCTACGGATTATGAGTCCGCTGCTCTAACCAACTGAGCTACGAGCCCGCAATGAATGCAGATCCTACCGCACGACGAGCAGCAGACTGCGTCCGCTTCGGGATACGTTCGAGCTGTCGCTACGCAACAAAGCAAGCACAAAGACCGAACAGCTCCGCTCGGCTCAAACCCATCCCGTCTAGACGGCACAACTCTGAGCTGTCGCTCAGCGATCACACAACCGCAGACTTCGCTTGGCTCAGAGTCGCACCGCCAACTGAGCTACGAGCCCGCAATGAATGCAGGTCCTACCGCACGACGAGCAGCAGACTGCGTCCGCTTCGGGATACATTCGAGCTGTCGCTATTGCGTTCTCGTTGTGTCGATCATGTAGAAAGTACTTGACTCGACGCTAGCGATATCGTATCGTTCGAAGTATATCGAACACCAACTAAGGGACCAGAATGAGTGCCGACACGCCAAAGGTGCGAGATTTCACATCACAGGACCGCTCTCTGCCAGTCGTGGTGGAGACTTCTCCGGTTTATGAGCTTCTTCTCAGCCTCTTTGCGTGGGGCGGCCGGGCCGATGAGATGGAGTACGACAACGGTTCGGAGTTCTTCGAACTCATCGAATCGCGTGGCTCGGAGGCGCTTCTCAAGGAGCTCGATCTGTTGACGGGCTGCGATGCCATCTGGCTGCCGATGCTGGGAGTGGCCCGCAGCGCAGGAAGGCTCGGCTCGGTTGGCGAGTTCGCCGAGTACATCCAGGCAATGGAACCGGTGGATCTTCGCCGCCTGCTCATCCACGGGGCTTGCCACAAGGGCGACCTTTCTGCTGAGGACACAAACGCAGCCGCAGCCGGAGATCCAGCCGCGGTCGAACGAGCGCTGTCGGTCCCCTACGCCGGAGACGGTATCCGCAGCCTTCTCGGCACCAGCTTCGACGACATCGGCCGGCGGGTTGCCTCATTACTCATCTCATTCAACGAGATCCTCGAGCAGCAGATCTCCGACTCGATGCCGGCGCTGCGCCGGGACGCTGACGAAAAGCGATCGCTGGCTCGCTCGATGAAGCCGCAACGCATCGTCGAGACCGCAACGAACGGCGTCACCTTCAAGATGCAGGCCGACATGACCGGCGTGCTGTTGATACCCAGCAAGATCATCCGGCCTTGGACCGTCATGTCCGATCACGAAGGTGTGCAGATCTTCGCCTACTCGGTTGCCGATGAGCATCTCAACGCAGACCCGGATGCGCCCCCCGGCTACCTGGTCGAGCTGTACAAGGCGCTGGGCGACGAGCGTCGGCTGAAGATGCTCGCCTACCTCGCCGAGGGTCCCCACTCCCTCATGGAGGTCGCCGAGCACGTCGACCTCGCCAAGTCGACGGCCCATCACCATCTCCGGATCCTCCGCAGCGCCGGTCTGGTCCGCGTGACCGTCGGAGTCAACAAGTCATACAGCCTTCGTGAAGACCGCGTTCCGGAGGCCGGCCGCCTACTGGACGCGTACCTCACCACGCCCGCACAGGCTTCTCAAGCCGCACCAGCCACCGAACAGCAAAGGAATTGACATGCAGGGACCAAGCCATCTCGATCTTGCCAGGACACTTGCCGACGAGCACCTGCGCAGCACGCACGACCACCACGAGCCAAAGTCGGACAATGCCGCAGACAAGCTGCGCCGTTGGGCGGGCCATCGCCTCATCACAATCGGTGAACGCCTTGCGGCGAGACCCCCGGAACTGCAGCTGAAGGTGAGCACCGGGCCACCTTGCCCCTAGGGGCCTGCACACCAGCTGCAAGAGATCGACCGGCGTCGTAGTTGCCTCCGACGCCGGTCTCTCGCGTCTACAAGGTGTTCTTCGACAGGCGTCATGTTTGCCGGGGTGACTGCTACGTGTGGCGGCTTCGGCTCAGCCCGGACCGACTGGTCATCGTCTCCCCGACCGATCTCCGCGAACGCGTCTCATTTGGCACCTTGCAGACCCCGGTATCGGGATTCGCCAGTACCCAATTGCCGATCTCCCAGATCAACCCATGCGGCACCGGGACGCCGCGACAGAAGCCACGGCAGCGAACAATCCGGCAATGCTCCGGCCCTACCGACTACTCTCGGCGCGGGATAATCAATGCTGCACCAAGGCAGCCGAGCTTCGAGGGGAGCCAAATGGACTTCAGCAAGCTAAGCCGGAATCAGCAGATGGCGTTGGGCGCAGGCGTTCTTGCCATCATTTCGCTGTTCGTACCCTGGTACGGGGTCTCAGGATTCGGGATCAGCGTCAACGCAAGTGCCTTCGATGCGGGCATCCTGGCGTGGGGCGGTCTACTGCTGATCATTGCAGCAGCCGCCATCCTCGTTCTCAAGGGACTCGAGATCCGGGACGTCAAGGTCGGGAACCTCGCCGCCGAGCAATTCGCCCTCATTCTTGGTGCGGTCAGCTTGGTGTTCATCGTTCTGCGCTGGCTGACAGACAACGATTTCACGAAGTTCGGTCTGTATCTCGGCATCATCGCTGCCGGGCTCGTGACCTACGCGGCATACATGTCGATGAAGGAAGCCGGGCTGGAGTTGCCGTCTGCCGACGACTTCAAGTCGAGCGACGAGGGCTAGCAACTCCGCAACCAATCCATTCTGGAGGGTGTCACCGGAAGGTGGCACCCTTCTTTTGATCCCGACAAGCCTCAAGTGACCGGCCGGGAGGCCGACGCATTCCTTATGCCTTCAGCGAGATCCGTGCGATGAGTGCGAGGACCACCGTGTTTTGTGCCGTCTGGAGCGGCGACCCCGATCGTCGGGAGCTGCTGCGCGGTCACATCGAGTCGTTGCGGAACCAATCCGTCCCTATTTCGATGATTTACGTCTTCGACGATGGCGACGACCCGCCGGATTGGGTTGACGGCGCAGCCCTCATTGCCGCCGACCCCCTCACTATCTATCAAGCCTGGAATGTCGCGGTTCGGCATGCGACCACCGACTATGTGATGAATCTCAACCTCGACGATCGTCTCGCCCCCGACGCCGTCGAAACCATGGAGCAGTTCGCGGATGCCAACGGCGCCGGCCTGGTCGCAGCTGATTGGAGCATCCGGTACTCCCAGGCCGATACCGACGATGTCAAGGAAACCTATCGAGCGTCCTCCCTTCCGTTCGACCCAGCGTGGCCACCACAAACCGGTGCCCGCACCCGCCTCGGAAGCGGGACCGGCGATAGGGGCACGCTCGGTCCGGCAACGCTGTGGCGCCGCAGCCTCCACGACCAGGCCCCCTACCCGTGGCAGTTTGCCTCGGGGAAGCCGATAAGAATCGTTGGTGACCTCGCCTGGTGGACGATTATCCGCCAGCACCTCGAGGCCCCTGTCGTTCGGCTGCCCCTGATTATCGGCAACTACCACTCGCACCCCGGGGAACAGGCCGAATTCCGTAGCGCCGACGAGCATCACCTTCTCAGCAGCGAAGGTATTCAGATGGGGTGGTTCCCTCTAGACCGGATCAAAACGACGACGGAGCATGAGTGAACATCACAATCGACGATTTCAGTGCCTTTCGGGGGCGACATGCCGGCGAATCCTGTTTTGTGATGGGCAACGGCCCTTCGCTCAACAGAATGGATCTCGATCTGCTCGAGGGACAGACGGTGTTTGGCTCCAACGCCGCCTATCTGCTGTACGACAAGGTCTCCTGGCGACATCGCTACTACTTCGCTTGCGATAGCAGGGTCCTGCCGGATCATGCACGCGAGATAACTGCCATGCACGATGCCAACCCCGCGATGGAGCTCTTCTTCCCCGCCGTTCTGCATCATTGGGACGGGTCCGGCAAGGTGGAACCAACCGAGCAGTACATCCCCAGGGCGGCAAATCGCTACTTCTTCAGGCCAATCCCCGTCGGCACCTATCACTTGCCTTTCACCGCGGTCTCCGCCGACATGAACCAGGGCCTAATCATGCCGTTCACGGTCACCGTCAACATGATCGAGGCGGCGGTCTTCATGGGATTTGCCAACATCATTCTGGTCGGATGCGATACCGACTACGTCGTTCCTGAAGACGTGATAGCCGAAGGCCCCTCAGTCGGTGGGGAGAAGTCCCTTCTCACGTCCACGAGTGACGACCCGAACCACTTCCATCCCGACTACTTCGGGAAGGGACGCAAGTGGCACCAGCCCCACCCCGACCGAATGATTCAGCACTACACCTGGGCTCGCGATGCGTTTTCCCCGCGTGGGGTCAACATCGTGAACGCAACCGTCGGCGGCAAGCTCGAAGTGTTTCCCCGCGTCGACTACGCAGGCCTGTTTGCCCGCTGATCACGTCGGTACCAGTAGGTGTACGCCTGTTCGAACCCCAGACTGCCGTAGAACTCGATTGCTGCCGTGTTCTCGGCCACGACCTGCAGATAGGCATGCTGCGCTCCATGGCTCCCGCCCCATGCCAGCAGTGACTCAGTGACGGCTCTTCCGAGCCCGGCCCTGCGACTGTCGGCAGCGACAATAATCTCGAACAGCCCCACCCATTCGCCGGCGCGGATCGCCAAGCCGGCTGCCTTGCCGTCGACAACCACGAATGCTGCAGGGAGGTCTATTCGGTTGATGATCGCCGCCCAGCCATCCGGCCGATCGAGATCGAACCCCCAGAGCCGTGCGGTCGTATCCCACCAGTGTGGAGAGGGCTCCGGCATGGTGACTAGACCACCATCCCGGGACCCGACCTCGCCGACCATGACGTGGGTGTGTCCCTCGAGCGTGAACCCTGCCTCGGCCAAGACACGATCCAGCCCGGGCTCAGTGGCGATGGTCTGCCGGATCACGAGATCGAGGCCCCGCTCCCCATACCAGCGGCGGCACCATTCCAGTTTCTCGCCGTGGGGCAACGTCGAGGAAACCGCGGGATAGACGGAATTGCCCCGGCGAGAGAAGCCGTCGGCATACCGCAGCTGCCAACCGTCGTACTCGACACAAAGACGAGCCTTCCAGCTCCGATAAACCGAATCCTCGATTGTCCTCGCCAGCTCGAGGGCAGCCATTAGGTAGCACTCAGAGCCGCCGCCAGGGCAGCCGGTACCCGGATCGGACGGCCGGCCGGACCGACGGTTGCCGCGGTTATCACCTGCTCAACCAGGAGCTCGTCGCCGCAGAAAAGCCGCTGCCGGAATGACATTGATGCCCGCCTCAGCTCCGCCAGCTCCGACGTGACCGTCAGGACGGCACCGGGACCCGCAGAGCCCAAGTAGCGAGTATTGAGCTCGGTAACGACAATCTGGATCCCCTCGGCCTGCAACTGCTCGAGGGGGAAGCCGACCTCGGTGAGCCACTCGACCCGGGCCGCCTCGAAATACTGGATGTAAACCGAATGATTGACGTGTTCGTAGGGATCGAGCTCGTAGAAACGGACCCTGATGGTGGCGGTATGGGTCACGATGCCTGCTCCGGTGTGGCGAATCCCTGCTGTCTCCAGGCTTCGTAAACGCCGATTGCGGCCGCATTGGCCAGATTCAGGCTCCGTCCCTGTGGTGCGATCGGGATGCGTACCGCGGCGAGTATCGCTTCGCTCTCCAAAACAGCGGGAGGGAGCCCGGCAGACTCTTTGCCGAACAGAAGCACGTCGCCGGGTTGGTAGAAGACGTCGGTATAGACCGTGGTGGCATGCTGGGTAAAGGCGTAGATCCTTCTCTCCCCCATCCTCTCGAGGAACTCACGCCAGCCTCGATGCGATTCGACTGTTGCGTACTCGCGGTAGTCCAGCCCGGCGCGTCGGACCCTCGCCTCGTCGAGCGAGAACCCCAGGGGCTCGATCAAGTGAAGACGGCTTCCGGTGTTGACCGTGAGCCGCATCAGGTTGCCCGTATTCGGCGCGATCTCTGGTTCGTGGAGTGCAACGTGGAACATGACGGGGAGCATATCTCAGTCGTCGATGAGAAAGGCGGGACGCCACAGCCTGACGGAGTTGAGGAGGGCAAGGCCCTCGCACCGACTGAGCTCGGTCAAATGAATCGGCCGTTCTCTGATCCGGCCGGCCTCGAGAAGGACCTGCCGGTAGATCCCGGGCAGGCAGCCGGACTCGATCGGGGGGGTGAACCATTCCCCATCGAGTTTCACCGCGAGATTTGCGATCGTTGACTCGGTCAGGTTCCCGTCGGCATTGGTCAGCAAGACGTCGTCTGCATTTGGGTGCCGGCTCATTCTGTCGTCGTAGACGCCGCGCCGGGTGGTCTTGTGAAACAGGAACGGACTGTCGACGTCTACTGGGTCGCGGTCGATGGCCACCGCAACCGAAACGAGATCGTCGGCTGCCAGCGAAGCAACAGTTACCCGGACGTTGCCAAGACGATCAACGGTCAACCGCACCCTTGCTTCGCCTTCCGCGGCGACGGCTGTGTCGAGCCGGGCGATCAGGCTGTCGCGATCGACGGGGATGCCGAAGTAGCGTGCCGACTGCTCGAGCCGGTCGAGATGAAGATCGAGCCAGTACCAGCCGCTTACCGGATTCCACCTCATGGTCTCGAGCAGCTCGAACCCGGAGCTCCCGTAGCTCAGGATCTGTGCCTTGAGCGCCGCCTCCTCATATTCCTGGGTTGGATCGGAGTCGTAAGTAATCCCGCCGCCGACCCCGTACTCCGCTTCTCCCGTCGCACCGTCGATTACGACTGTTCGGATCCCAACGCTGAACGAGGCGCGCGGGCCGGGCGTATCGGGAGGGCTGAGGAAGCCAATTGCGCCTGTGTAGACGCCTCTTGGCTCGGACTCCAACTCGGCGATAATCTGCATCGTACGCACCTTCGGTGCGCCGGTTATTGAACCGCACGGGAACAATGCCTGGAGCACTTCGTAGAGCGGGACGGTGCTATCGATGTTGCCGGTGATCATCGAAGTCATTTGCCAGACGGTGTCGTATCGCTCAATGGCCAACATGTCTTCGACGGCGACCGACCCGAAGTGGGCAACCCGGCCCAGGTCGTTGCGCAGCAGGTCGACGATGATCAGGTTCTCGGCTCGATCCTTTGCCGACGTCGCCAGGAGATCACGCCGGACCTCGTCCTCCGCCGGCCATCGACCGCGAGCAGCAGTGCCTTTCATCGGTTTGGTCACGATGCGGTCGGAGCCGGAGCCGGTGGGGTAACGGTCGAAGAACAGCTCCGGCGAGGCGCTGACGATGTGAAACCGCCCGGTATCCAGGTAGGTGCCGTACCCACCGGACTGGGCAGCGGCGAGGTCGTGATAGAAGGCGACAGGGTCGCCATCGAATCGGGCTCGGAGCCGGCTCGTGTAGTTCACCTGGTAGGTGTCGCCTCGAGCGATGTATTCACGGATCTTGGCAACATCATCCTCGAAGTGGTCACGCCCATCCACCCACTTCCATTCGCTGAGGGAGTACGACCCGGCAGGGTCAGCCGGCTCGGGGTTCAGATGGCGACTTTGGTAGAGACCGAACCACAACAGAGGGAGCCCGCTGTGGTGCTCGCCACGTGCTCGAACGGTGAGATTGCCATCGAACGCCGGGGCCGCCTCGTATCCGATGAATCCGACGGGCCACAATCCCCGCGTTGCGGCCGCCTCGACTTGCTCCACCGCGCCGATGATCTCGTCGAGGCGATACGCGGCGATTTCGCCAACTTGATCTGAGAATGCCGCCGATCGGCGCCGGTGGGGTCGGAGATCATCGAGTCTTGCTGAGTAGCGCACGCCGCGAGGCTAAACGACCAGCGGCGAGCACGTGAACACTAGGAACGAATCGTGTAGCTAGTCAGTACGCGACTACTCAATTGACACGTCCGCCTACTTTCTGCGCGATTAAGCTCGGCTGAGCCGGTGCAGGTAGGACCGGCGGTAGTAGGGAGGAATGGAATGAGAGACCTAGCCAGATTCCGTCGTCCGGCAGCGTTGGCTGCAACATTGGCGCTCGCCTCGGTGCTGTTTGTGGCGCCGGCCACGGCGACGCCGAAAGATGCAGGCGGGGAACACACGATCACGATCTGTCACGTGACAAACTCGGCGACCAATCCGTACGTCGTGATCACCGTTGACGTTGCCGCATTCGACGGTGAGGGCAAGAACGATCACATGCATCACGTCTCCAAGGACGGGAGGGTCGACGTTCCGTACCACGAGTACTTCGGTTGCGGCGGCGACCTGCCCAATACCTAGGAAGCTCAAACGTAAGAACCCCCCGAGTCACTCGGGGGGTTCTTCTTTGTGGCTCCGGGGGCGAGACTTGAACTCGCAACAAACGGATTAACAGTCCGCTGCTCTGCCGAATTGAGCTACCCCGGAAGGGTTACCCCGTGTCGGGTCGGTCGATGGTATCAGACGTGCGGCCGCACACATAACCGTGGCAGAATGCCGCTATGAAGCTTCGCACCGCAATCGTGTTCGGTATCGGCTACCTCCTCGGCGCTAAGGCCGGGCGGGACCGTTACGAACAGATCCGGCGTCTATACCGCCGCGCTACCTCCAATGAAAGAGTCCGCCAGGTCATCGACCAGGGCAAGGATATTGTCGACTCCAGCACCGCCCAGGTAAGGGAAAAGGCAGCCGATCAGATCCGCAACGCCGGCGACGCCATCAGGAACCGCGTCGACGACGAGGGCTAGGCGCACGCCCGCCGGAGAGTTTCGCGTCCGCGGGCGGCCCACGCCGGATCATCAGTACTGCCGGCGTCCACCATGATGACGCCGAAAAAAATGGCCCAGGCCCTGGCCCTTTCCCATGTGTCGTCGCTGATCGGCCCGTAGGCCGCACTGAAATCAGCGTGGACCTCGCTGGGGAATAGCATCCATGCTGCGGCCAGGTCTGTCGCTCGATCGCCGATGCAGAGATCGCCCCAATCGATGATCGCAACCACTGCCCGGTCCCGAACAATGACATTGCGGGGGTGGACGTCGCCGTGCAACCACGTTGGTGACACATCAATGGCTACTTCCTTGGTGCGATTCCAGGTCGACCGCACCACGCCGGGATCGACCCCGAGCAGGGCCGCGTTCAAGCGATCGAGTCGCTGCTCAACTGAAGGGGCCCGCTCGATCAGCGGACCTCCACGCCATGGGTTGATCGGTGCCCCCTCCGGAGCCGGCTTGTGCAGAGCGCCGAGAAACTCTCCGACAGTCACGGCCTCTTGCGGGTCGGGGTCGACCTGCTCGGCCGAGAGCCCGTCGATCCACCTCACGATGCTCCACGTCCAGGGATATCCGTGCTCCGGCTCCCCTACCCGCACCGGTTCGCCGACCGGCAGCGGTAGACCGGAAGCGAGCTCCGCCAGCCACAGCTGCTCCTTCAGGATCATCTCCGCACCAAGTTTCCGGCGCGGCAACCTGACGGCGAGATCATCACCCAGCCTGAAGGTCGTGTTGTCCCAACCGCTGCCGAACAGCCGCAACTCCCGATCGGCGAGGTCGGGGTGCTGAGATTCGATCAGCGCACGAACCAATTCGAGATTGATCTCCACTTCCGGAAGGGGAATCCCCGGTGGCGGGATGTGAATCGGCTCAGGCACCCTCGAGGTAACCCTCGAGACGCTTCGCCCGCGCCGGCTGCCGCAACTTCGCCAGCGCCTTGGTCTCGATCTGGCGAATGCGCTCCCTGGTGACGTTGAAGTGACTGCCCACTTCCTCGAGCGTCTTCACCTTGCCGTCGGCAAGACCGAACCGCATGATCAATACCTGGCGCTCCCTCTCATTGAGACCCTCGAGCACAAGCGACAGATATTCCTGGAGCAGCTTGAACGATGCCACCTCGACCGGCACATCGGCGTCGGTGTCCTCGACAAAGTCCCCGAGCGTCGAGTCGTCTTCTTCTCCGAGCGGCGTCTCCAGTGACACCGGGTCCTGGGCGATCCGACGCAATTCGGTCACCTGCTGTGGCTCGAGTTCGAGTTCCTGTGCGATCTCCGTAATCGTGGGCTCCCGCCCCAGCTCCTGCATCAAGGTTCGCTGGGCTCTCGCCAGCTTGTTGATCGTCTCGACCATGTGAACGGGGACCCGGATGGTCCGGGCCTGGTCGGCCAGTGCCCGGGTCACTGCCTGGCGGATCCACCAGGTTGCGTACGTGGAGAACTTGAATCCCTTGCGGTAGTCGAACTTCTCAACGGCCCTGATCAGGCCAAGGTTGCCTTCCTGGATCAGGTCGAGCAGCGACAACCCGCGACCCACGTACTTCTTGGCGATGGACACGACGAGACGCAGGTTGGCCTCGACGAGACGCTTGCGCGCCCGGTCCGCGTTGCGGGCGGAGCGCTGCAAGATGACCCTGTCGGCGACCGGCAGCTCCGCGGCGGCATCGCTCTCGAGCTTTTCGGAGGCACGCCCGCCGGCTTCCATCTGCATCGCCAGCTCAACCTCCTGCTGCGGGGTGAGCAACGGATAACGCCCGATCTCCTGGAGATACATTCGCACCGGATCGGACACGTGGACCAGCTCATCGCTGCTCAGCGCCGTCGCCTCCAGCGCGTTCTGTGAGTCCTCGCGAACGTTGACCTTTGAGCCCTGCAGAGCCTCGACTACCTCGTCGAATGCCTCAGGCGGGGCCTCGACGTCCTCCAGCTCCTGAAGGATCTCGGTTACCACGAGGAATCCCCGCTGCTGGCCGCGCTTGGTCAGAAGGTCGAGTACCGCTGTCGCTGCTTCGTTCACTCACGGCTCCGTAGTTGCTTCTTCTGCTGCTGCAAAGCTACCAATTCAGCAAACCCGGCGGAATGCTCCTGTTCGCCAGGATTCAAGTTGGCCAGCGATCGCTCCAGCTCTCCAATTCGGCGCGTCAGGGCATCAACCTTGAGTCGATTGATCACATCGGCAGCATCCGATTGCGGCCGATCCACCAGCGCCAATTCAGCCAGAAGACTAGCTTCCTCTGAATCGCTCGAACTCAGCGCCCCGCCCAGGTCCGGTGCCACTCCAGCGTCGAGCGCCCCGATCACGGGGGAGATCATCCGGTATGCGGAGCGATGGAGCTCATCGGTAAAGAGGCTCTCGTCGATCTCGAGACCACGCAATGTTGGCGAATTGGCCAACATCAAGCGGAGCAGCTCCTGCTCAGCCTTTTCGGTCCCGCTGAGACGTCTCGCCCGTGACGGACGTGGCCCTCGCGCCTCAGGTTCACGCCGGCGAGTCCGTGCGGCTTCGCTGATGGCTTGCTCAACCAAGGGCAGATCGACGCCGGTGCGTCTCGAGATGAGTACCGCATATTCGTGCCGTACCAGGGGATCGGTATAGCGAGCCACCATCCCGGCCGCGGCTCGAACCGCCCGGCCTCTGGCTTCTGCCTCGTTCAGATCGTGGCGCGACAGTTCTCGATCTACCGAGAACTGAAGCAAAGGTAACGACCCCTTCATGGCCGCCACCAGCTGGTCTGCATTGCCGTCACCTACAAGGTCGGCCGGATCGCGACCCTCGGGGAGAACGACAACACGCATGTCCAGGTCTGCCGGTATGGCGAGATCGAACCCGCGCAACGCCGCCCCGGCGCCGGCCTCATCAGCGTCGAATGCGAGGAGCACACGCTCGCTGAACCTACGCAGCAGGTCGAGATGGTCCTCGCCCAGGGCAGTCCCACATGTCGCCACGGCTACCGGCTCCTCGGCCAGGTGCAGCGCAATCACGTCGGTGTACCCCTCGACAACCACCGACTCATTGCGGCGGACGATCTCGCTCTTGGCCCAGTTGAGACCGTAGAGGAGACGGGATTTGTGATAGATGGAGGTCTCCGAGGTGTTGAGGTACTTGGGACCATCACCCTCCAACAGACGTGCGCCAAAGCCCACAGGATCGCCGCGGAGGTCGAAGATCGGAAACATGATCCGCCCGCGGAACCGATCGATCATCCGGCCGCGTGAGCTCTTCGAGGCAAGACCGGAATCGGCAAGGGTACGGTCGTTGAACCCCTTGGTCTTGAGGTGGCGAGTCAGTTCATCCCAACTGTCGGGTGAGTAGCCGAGATCGAATCGTTCGACTACTTCCACCCCATATCCCCGGCCCCGGAGATAGCTGCGGGCGGTGCGGGCATCAGCGGCCGACTTGAGTCGTTCCCTGTAGAAGTCAACTGCCTCCTTGTTGGCCCGGACCAGCTCTTCCCTCCGCCCTCGACGCTTCGCCTCTCCCGGAGTCTCGGTGAGAGTCACGCCGACCCGGCGGGCGAGCAGTTCCGTTGCTTCCCGGAAGTCAAGGCTTTGGGTCTCTTGAACCCAGGCAAAGATGTCCCCGCCCTTGCCGCAGCCAAAGCAGTGATACAGGCCACGCGCCGCATCGATCGACAGTGAAGGGGTCTTCTCCTGGTGGAAGGGACAAACGGCCATGACGGTCCGTCCCGATCTCTTCACCTTCGTCACTTCGGAGGCGAGTTCGACCAGGTCAGTCTTGTCACGGATGCGCTCGATGTCTTCACGGGGATAGGCCACGGGCGGAGTGTACCGGGGTCGGGAAGCTCGGTCCGCTGCCGGCCGGGAGGTTCGATCGTATCGAAATCCAAGCCGATCTCATCGGCCGGGAGGTTCGATCGTATCGAAATCCAAGCCGATCTCATCGGCCGGGAGGTTCGATCGCATCGAAATCCAAGCCGATTTCATCGGCCGGGGACGAAAAAGAAGGGAAGCCCGGAGGGAGGGGAGGGAGTGGGCTTCCCTTCTATTTCAATAGGGGAAATGCATCCCCTTGACCTAGTTAGCGGCGTCTTGAAAAAGCAATGGCAGCTGCAACACGCCGCGAACTAACCATCTGAAATACTGCGTCTGGGTGAATTGTCATCCTGGCCTCAATTCGGTGTTTGTAGTTTGCACGAATGTGAACACAATGTCAAACGATTTACTGTCATCGTCGGCAGAATCTGATAATCTTTCAGCAATGGACGCAGTTGACTATCAAATTATCGAATTCCTGTCGAAAGATGGACGGATGCCGTTCGCTCAAATCGCGGCGCAGATCGGCAAGTCAACGGCGACCGTGCATCAGCGAGTGCGGCGACTCCGCGAGCGAGGCTACATCAACTCGTTCACCGTCGATCTCAACTGGGAGGCACTCGGGTATCCAGTCGATGCCTTCGTCAGCATCCGCGACAACGAATCCCAGGGACTCGAGAGCCTTGCAGCCAGTTTGCGCAAGCTGCCGTTTGTCATATCGGCATCTGCGGTGACCGGCGAGTTCGACCTGTTGCTGCACATCAAGGCCCGGTCCTCCAGCCATCTCGGGAAGATTCTCGACGAGATCCGTCGCATCGGCCCCGGTCCAAGCCGGACTCTCGTGACGCTGTCGACGTACATCTCGGGGAGAATCCCTCCCCTCCCCGCCGACGAACCCCCGACCGGTTCCTTCTAGCCCGGGGACGTTGTTCGTATACTCCCCGCCATGGAATGGCTGATCGTTTCTCTCGCTGTCGCGGTTGCTTTGGTGTTGGGAATGCTGTTCAACAAGCCGGACCCATTCCGGACGGCGGCAACGTCGCTCGGGCTCGATCATTCGCGATCCGTTCCAGAATTGCTCCCCCGGCTCCGCGGCACAATCAACGGAGTGGCCGTCAGAGTCGATGTTCCCGAACAGGACAATCCAGCGATCCGCTACCGCGTCTTCTATCCGGACCTCGGGATGGCACTCCGTCTCGAACGAGAGACAAGCATAAGCAGAACTCTCGGGACACTCGGCAGCGGGGACCAACAGCTCGGGCACAAGGCCTTCGATGACACCTTTCGGGTCAACACGTCCCGGCCGGATGCATTACAGAAGATGATGACGCCCGAATTGCGCAGCAAATTGGTCGGTTTGGTCGAGAAGTATCCCCCAATCGTCGTCGCCGACGGCGAGATCGCACTGATCGCCGACACTGCAGAGCCGACGGCAGCGACCATCGCCGAGACTGTCAACGACCTTGTCACCGTGGCCGTTCTCCTCGGAGCCAATCGCCCCCCGCCCCTGCAGAAACCGGCCATACGGCCGCCGACCCGCGCCGAATCGCGCCCCGCGACCACCTCCGATCAACCAGCGACTCCCCGATCCAAGGGCCCGTCGCGCACCGAACCAAAGCCCCCAGAGCAACCTCCCCCGCCTGAGATCAAACCGGACCCCGAACCCGTACCGACGACGGGACTACCCGATGGGTTCTTCGATGAAGTCTTTGGCGAAAGCCGCCTCAGCTTCGAGAGCGGTGACCGCTTCGAACAGGAAATCAAGGGCAGGACTGTTCGCCTGTCCGGCACGGCCAGGCAGTCGTCACGGTATGAGAACCGGCGTGAGCTCTCCCCATCGAGCGGCACCAAGGCCGTCATCACAGTCGCCCAGATCGATTCCGATCTCTACGGCAAGCAGGATGTCGACGCTGTTGTCTATCTGGCCGACACCGTAGAGCTCAATCGTGGAGACGCGGTGAGCTTCACCGGGATCATCGACAGTGTCGATGCGTTCATGCGAAACCTTGTTGTCAGCGACGCTTCGCTCACAGCCAGGTAGCGACAAAGAACGACCGCCCGTCCTGCCATCCACCGGCACACTGGTCGTAGTCCGCGTACCTCACCCCAGGCGCTCGCTGAGGTAGCCGGCCACCTGGTCCATCGACACACGGTCCTGGTGCATGGTGTCTCGATCGCGCACCGTGACGGCTTGATCTTCGAGACTGTCGAAGTCGACCGTCACGCAGTAGGGGGTACCGATCTCGTCCTGACGGCGATAGCGCCGGCCGATCGCCTGGGTTACGTCATGCTCGACGGGGAACAACGGCCGCAGGTCCTGAGCCAGCTTTGCCGAAACCTCGCTGAGCTCGGGCTTCTTCGAGAGCGGCAGAACCGCAACCTTGATCGGGGCCAGACGCTTGTCGAGACGGAGCACGGTACGAGTGTCGCCGCGCACTTCCTCTTCGCTATATGCGTCGAGGAGAAAGGCGAAGGTAGTTCGGGTCGCCCCGGCTGCAGGCTCGATCACGTAGGGAACAAAGCGCTCCCCCGCCTCCTGATCGAAGTAAGTGAGGTCCTTGCCGGAGCGCTCCATATGCGCCTTGAGGTCGAAGTCAGTTCGGTTGGCAATGCCTTCGAGCTCATCGAAGCCCCAGGGGAACTTGTAGTCCACATCGAATGTGCCTGCCGAGTAGTGGGAGAGCTCATCCTGGTCGTGCTCGCGAAAGCGGACGTTCTCCTCAGTCATGCCGAGGTCGACATACCAGCGCTTGCGCTCATCGATCCAGTACTTGAACCAATCGTCCGCTTCCTCGGGGCGGCAGAAGAACTCCATCTCCATCTGCTCGAATTCCCGGGTCCTGAATACGAACTGGCCCGGAGTGATCTCATTCCGGAACGATTTGCCGATCTGAGCAATACCAAACGGCAGCTTCAGCCGTGACGTCCGGCGGACATTCTCGAAATTGATGAAGATGCCCTGTGCCGTCTCCGGCCGCAGGTAGACGGCGTTGTCGGCAGCCTCGACCGGTCCCATATGGGTCTTGAACATCAAGTTGAAGTTCTTCGCCTCGGTGAACGTGCCCTTCTTCCCGCACGAAGGACATTGATCCGGGCTCTCCAGCTTGTCCTCCCGGAACCGGTTGTTGCAGTTGGTGCACTCAACAAGCGGATCGGTGAACGAGGCGAGGTGCCCGGAGGCTTCCCAAACCGCAGGAGATTGGATGATCGCCGAGTCGATACCGACCACATCGTCGCGCATCCGGACCATCGAGTGCCACCACTGCTCTTTGACGTTGCGCAGCAGCTCGACGCCGAGCGGCCCATAGTCATACGCCGAGCGAAGCCCGCCGTAGATCTCCGACGATTGGAAAACAAAGCCCCGCTTTTTGGCGAGATTGACGATGGTGTCGAAATCGATAGACATATCAGATCCAGGTTTGGGGATTGGCCCGGCATGATAGGGCGAACGCACTGACGTGCGTTCGTTGCAGTTCCGGTTCGCAGAACTCCCGCTAGCTGGCTTCAGGTCCCGTTTCGGACCGATCTCGCGCACCACCGAACCGACGGTCCCGGGCCTGGTATTCGGCGATACATGCGGCAAGAGTGTGCCGATCGAAGTCGGGCCACAACACCGGGGTGAAGACGTACTCCGAGTATGCGGATTCCCACAAGAGGTAATTGGATGTCCGCAGCTCGCCGCTGGTGCGGATCACGAGATCAGGATCCGGCATGTCGGGCAGATAGAGGTGGCTCGCGATGGTCCCGGCGTCTATCTCCCCCGGCTGCAGATCACCTGCGGCAACGCCGGCTGCGATCGCCTGGACCGCTGCCACAATTTCGGAGCGACCCCCGTAGTTGAAGGCGAAGACCATGTGCATCCGATCGTTGCCCGCAGTGAGTTCTTCGGCGTCGTTGATCCGCTTGCGCAGATCGTCGGGGACACGGGGATCATCGCGATCGCCGATGAAATGGATCCGAATCCCCTTGGCGTGAAGCTCGTCGCGCCGCCGCTCGAGGAGGTCCACGTTGAAGTGCATCAGGAACTCGACCTCGTACTCGTCGCGCCCCCAGTTCTCAGTCGAGAACGTATACGCGGTCAGCCACCGCACGCCCAACTCCAGCGCCCCGTCGATCACGTCAAACAACGCCGGCTCTCCCCGCGCGTGACCCTGGGTGCGGTGCAGGCCGCGCGCATTGGCCCATCGACCGTTGCCGTCCATGATGATGGCCACGTGTTGGGGGACACGGCTGAGGTCTACTTCGTCATACATCGAGCACCGCCAGAGATTGGATCTGCCGCTCCAGATGGTATTCGATGAAGCGGCGGGCAACTCCCCGCGCTTCGCCCGTGAACTTGTCGTCGGGTTCGGGTAGACCGCCGAGATCAGCTGCGGCCAGATGCGCCAGGTAGTCGGTCAGCCCTGCACGCAGCGCATACGCCCCCGGGGTTCGGCAGCGCTCGCAGAGCACACCGCCGGCAGGGAAGCTAAAACGGCGGAGGTCGTCGGTACGTCCACAACCAGCGCAACGATCGAGCGACGGGGCCACACCGATGGCGTCTGCAGCCTTCAGCAGAAACGCGCTGATGAAGTCGGGATGCACCGGCCCCGAATCAAGGGCACGGAGACCCCGCTGCAGTAGCAGGAAGAGCCGCACTGAGGATTCGTTCTCCTGTGCGACCGCGTCGGCCACTTCGACCATGGTGCCCGCAGTCACTACCCGGTCCAGGTCGGCGCGAAGTGAGTGAAAGGCCTCGATCATCTCTACCTGCGTGATGGTGTCGAGGTTCCTTCCTTCGTAGAGCACCAGATCGACGTGGCTGAATGTCTCCAGCCGTCCCGCGAACCGGCTCTTCGTCTTGCGAATGCCCTTGGCGACGGTGCGGAGCTTCCCGTGGTTCGGGCTGAGAATCACGACCACCTTGTCCGCTTCCCCGAACGGAAACGAACGCAGCACAATGCCTTGGTCATGCCTGATCGCCATACCCGCAACCTAGCCGTTGGCAGCCACTCAGTCTGCGGTTGATCAGAAGCCGAGCCGGTCGAGCAACTGATCACGGCGCTGCCAGTCCTCTTCGACCTTGACCCTGATATCGAGATACACGGAGCCACCGAAGAACCGCTCGAGATCTGTCCGGGCCTCGGCTCCCACTTCGCGGAGCAGGGATCCACCCTTGCCGATCACAATGCCCTTCTGCGACTTGCGTTCGACGTATGCCGTCGCTCCTACGTAGATCGTTCCGTTATCACGGACCTCGATCTCGTCGACGACGATGGCCAGCGAGTGCGGCAGTTCCTCACGAAGGCGATGCAGGAACTTCTCCCGGATCAGCTCACCTGCATAAACCTTCTCCGGCTGATCCATGTGAACGTCGTCGGGGAAGAACTGCGGACCTTCCTGGAGCAGCGGGGTGATCTCGTTGAGGATCAGCTCGATCCCGTCGCGGTCACGAGCGGACACCGGGATGTAGGCCACAAAGCCCCATTCCGCAGCCGCGCTCAGCTGCTCGAGGATCTGACCCTCCTTGGCTATGTCGATCTTGTTGACGACGACAATCGTCGTGGCCTTCGCCGCCTGGAGCCGCTCGGCGATGAGCCGATCTCCCGGCCCGATCTTTTGCGTCGCATCGAGAACAAAAAGCACACCGTCGGTTTCCTCCAACGATCCGTACACCAGCCGGTTGAGCCGATTGCCCAGTGCGGTGCGGGGACGGTGCAGGCCCGGCGTGTCCACGAAGACGATCTGCACGCCGGGTTTGTTGAGGATCCCCCGAATCGTGTTGCGGGTCGTCTGCGGCCGAGGGGACGTGATCGCCACCTTCTCCCCCACCAGAGAGTTCACGAGCGTGGACTTCCCCACATTGGGACGACCGACAACGGAGACAAAGCCTGTGCGCACTACGGATGCAACCGAATCTGTGCGACTCGACGGCCCTGAACTCTCTCGACGGTCAGCTGGTGACGGTTGAACTCGAATGTCTCGCCCTCAGCGGGGACCCGTCCGGCCAGGCCCAGGACCAGGCCGCCGACGGTGTCCCAATCCTCGTCGGGAATTGCCAATCCGATGAGATCCCCGAGATCGTCAATATCAAGCCGGGCGTCGATGAGATACGAGCCGTCGTCGATCGGGACGACCATGGGCTCCTCGTCGTCGTACTCGTCGGCAATCTCACCGACGAGTTCCTCGAGAAGGTCCTCGATGGTCACCAGACCTGCGGTTCCGCCAAATTCGTCGACTGCGATTGCCATATGCACCTGGTTGGCCTGCATCTCGCGCAACAGATCTGGAACCCGCTTGGTCTCCGGCACGAAATAGGCGTCACGCATCAAATCACGAGCCAGCCGCGGGCCGGCTTCGTCATCCCACAGCTGCAAGAGGTCTCTGGCGTACAACACGCCGAGGATGTCGTCGGTGTCGTCTCCGAACACCGGAATCCGCGACTTGCCCTCCTCCAGAACGAGATCAAGTGCATGTTCGCTCGATGTGTCTGCGTTCACGGTCACCATGTCCGGGCGAGGAACCATCACCTCACGCACGATTGCGTCGGCAAAATCGAGCACCTGAGAGATCAGCTCCCTCTCGTGAGCCTCAGTGACCCCATCGGCCTCCTCCTCCTCCTCATCGTCCAGGTCGGCGACGAGATCAGCCGTTGTCTCTCCGACCGTGATCAGCGGAGCGAGCAGCCAGGCAAAACGATAGGCAATGGTGCGAGGCCGGTTGCGACCAAGGGTGCGCGGCAACATGTCCCCAAACACAAGGACCACGGAACCGAGGATGACGAGGGCAAGAGCCAGACGCCAGCCTTCCGAAAGACGGGACAACGCCCAGGCCGCGGGGAGTACTGCCAGGACCAACAAACCCGTTCCAACCAGGCCAAGCGCCGGCTGAATACGGGGACGGTCGCTGAGCAGACTGGCGATACGCTCGGCGCGGGCATCGCCGTTGCGGGCGTCGTGCAACGCATCAGCACGCGGGGTTCGCACCAGCGAAGCGCCTGCAGCACGCAAGAGGGCGGTCAACAAGATGAGCACCCCGGAGATGATGAGAGCGAGCGTGGTCATGGCCTCTTCCTCCCGACCATGGCCAGGATCTCCCGTTCGCGTTGCTCCATTGCCTCCGCTTCCTCGTCGATTACGTGGTCACGACCGAGTAGATGCAAGACGCCGTGAACGACCATGAGCGCCATCTCATCGTCGAAGGCTACCCCGGCGGCAGCCGCGTTGCGCCGGACGACGGGAGGGCAGATGACAATATCGCCTAGTAGCAGCGGCGGTCCGTCGGCCGCGACCGGCTCTCGCCCTACGGAGAAGTCCTCGATCGGGAACGACAGGACATCGGTCGCCCCATCTTTGCCCATGAACTCGCCGTTCAGCTCAGCCATGCGCTGCTCTTCAACGAGAGTCACCGCCAATTGAGTTGAACTCGGGAGAGACTCCGCCGTCATCGCGAGATCGGCCAGTTCAACGAGCCAGTCGGTAGGCAGAGGGTCGTCTTGTTCGTCGGAGAAGATTATGTCCATCATGCCGGCTGTTCTACCTGGGGCCCGGGGAACCCAGGATACGGAACCCGAGTGTGGTAGTAGCCAACGAGCGCATCGACGACGGCAGCCTTCACCTTGGTGAGGTCACCGAAGGTGAGATCCGATTCATCCAACTGGCCATCGTCCAGCTTCTCACCGACCACAGCATCCACGACCTTCTTGATGCTCTCTGACGTTGGGTCTTGTTCTTGAGCATGCGCCCGGGCGGCACCTTCGACCGCGTCGCAGATCATCAGGATCGCGATTTCCTTGCGTTTCGGCTTCTCACCGTGATGACGGAAGAGCTGTGGATCGGCGTCTGGATCAGCCTCCATCCCCTGGTGATAGAAATACCGCATCAACCCCGTCCCGTGGTGGCGCCGAATCCCCTCGGCGATCTCGAGTGGAAGCCGATACTGCCGGGCAAGGCGGAGACCATCGGTCACGTGCCCTCGAATGATGCGGCACGAATCGATCGGGTCGAGGTGGTCATGCGGATTGGTGATGCTGAACTGGTTCTCGATGAAATACACCGGGTCTTCGACCTTGCCGAGGTCGTGATAGAAGGAGGCTGCCTGGGCAAGCAACGGGTCGGCACCGATGGCTCGTGCGGCCTTACCGGCCAACGTCCCGACCAGAATCGAGTGGTTGAAGGTTCCCGGTGCCTTTTCCTCGATGAGACGCAACGCGGGGTGATTCCTGTCCACGAGGTCAAGCAATGTGAGCGTCGTGGTGATCCGGAAGAGATTTTCCAGGAAGGAAACCAAGCCCTGGGCGATGAGGCCGGCGAGGACGCCGCCGATGAGACCGAAGAACGCTGCTTCCCAACGAGTCTCGTAACCGCGGAACAGCCAGGACGTGGCAAAGGCAAAAGGAGCAAGCACGATCGCCGACCAGGCCACGGCCACACGCAGCTGCTTGCGGCTCGAAACCGCCGAGACAAAGGCAACCGGGGCAACGGTTGCCCCTGCCGCATAGACCGTGATCGCAGGGTCAACCGTAGAAATGCCGACAAAGGTGGTTACGGGCACAGCCAACAGGACCGCGGTGCGCGGGTCGTAGAGGATGGCAGCGACATAGCCAAAGAGCATCGCCGGTATGGCGAATCCCACCGCGGCATAGTCTCCATCGGTTCCGTCAACGAGCTCGGGGATACGCGAAGACAGTGCAGCCAGGACGAGCAGGATGCCGAGGAGGGCGAAGTGCTTGGGATCGGACCACTGCCCCGGTGCGAGCCGCCAGAGGAAGAACGCGGCCAGGCTCACGGTGAGTGCCCCGAGGACCACAATGGCCTGACGTGAGGTTCCCGGTTCGCGCTCGACGAGGTTCAACTCGATGATCGCATCGACCTGAACCTGGGTGAGCAGCTCGCCTTGCGATGCAATCAACTCGCTGGCCAGGTACGTCCGGTAGATTGGATCAACCTTCTGGGCCGCATCGTTGCGAGCTGCCTCAGTTTTTGGTTCGTCGGCAAACTCGTTGACCCGGAGCTCATCGGCGACCAGTTCCCCAATTGCCGGGTGAGCGAGAGCCTGTTCCTCGGTGCTGAGGATTGTGATGAAGACTGCAGGCACCTCGCCCCGCAAATCTGCACGGATGTCGTCGAGTTCGGCCTGCCGAATACCGTCGGTGAGTAGCCTGACGGCTAGGTCATCGGCCGCGTTGACAATGGCGCCAAAGACCGAGGCTTCGCCATTGGCGATGCGGTCGAGGTCCGCGTTGTAGAGCGCTACGAAAGCCGGAATCGACTCGAGGTCGGGGTAATTCGCATCGAGTCGCTCCACCCAGTCGTCGATTTCGCGCCGCGGCAGTGTCGTTGTCGTCACTTCGGGCAACGTGGTTGTCGTGGTGGTTGTCGTCGCCTCGGGATCCTCCGCGGCCAATGTCGTGGTCGTTGCCTCTGTGGTGGTGGTCGGCTCTTCAATAACGTCAGGATCGATTTCCAGCCCAATCGCGTCGATCGGCCGCTCATCGATCCCCTCGAGCGCCGCAACGATCTCATCAATCACGTCGGCCTCACCCACCGTCCCGGTCACGCTGATCAGATCGTCCGACTCCTGAATCAGTACCTCGCCTCCACGGAGCAACGTGATGGCATCGACAGTCTGTTGCAGCACAGATTTCTCCTGCCGCTGGTCGAGGTCCTCGGGCGTGAGAATTGCAAGGTCGGCTAGATCGCCAAAGAACCTGGAGATTCGGCTGCGCACCCCACCGATGACGGTTTCGTTTATGGAGTATTCAGTCTCAACGTCCAGCCGAGCCTGCTCCTGGGCAGCGGAGGTTGCCACCTCATCCAAGACGTCGATCGTGCGAGTCGCCAGATAGTCCTCAGGCGAGGTCAAGCCGGCTTCCACGTTCACCGCCGGGGCGGCAACGGCCCGTCCGACAACGAGGGAAGCGCCGACAAAGACGATGGTCACGAGGATCACCAGGATGTTCAGCGGAATGGCGTAGCGACGGAAGAAGTTCACGTCTTCTTCTCCATGCGCTTCTCCTCGTACTTGCGGTATGCCTCGACGATGGCGGCCACAATACGATGCCTCACTACGTCGTCGCCCGTCAGCTCAATGAAGGCAATGCCGGCAACATTCCGCAATACGCGACGAATCGTGCGCAGACCCGACGGCCTGCCGCCGTCGAGATCGACCTGGGTGATATCGCCGGTAACAATCATTTTCGAGTTGAACCCCAGCCTGGTGAGGAACATCTTCATCTGCTCGGGTGATGTGTTCTGCGCCTCGTCGAGAACGACGAAGGCATCATTGAGCGTCCGCCCTCTCATATAAGCGAGCGGAGCTATCTCAATAGTTCCCCGCTCCATCGAGCTTGCTGTCTCATCGGGGCCAAGCATCTCATAGAGCGCGTCGTAGAGCGGACGCAGATACGGATCGACCTTTGCGGTCAGATCGCCGGGAAGGAAGCCAAGACGCTCGCCCGCTTCGACCGCGGGCCGGGTCAGGATGATGCGCCGCACCGACCCCGACTGAAGGGCCTCGATGGCACAAGCCATTGCCAGATAGGTCTTGCCGGTCCCGGCAGGGCCAATCCCAAAGACCATTGTGTTGTCACGAACGGCATCGACATAGACCTTTTGACCGTGGGTCTTGGGTCGCACGTGTTTGCCCCTGCCGACCTTGATCGAGTCGGTGAAGACGCCCGACGGCGAGGGCACGTCCTTCTTGACCATGTCGATGACGCGAGCAACACGATCGTCGTCGAGGGTCTCCCCTTCCTGGATCAGAATCAGCAACTCGTCAAAGGCTGTGCGCACCATCTCACCAACAGATGCCTCGCCAAAGGCCTCGATGACGATTTCGTTTCCGCGCGCGACGATACGCGCCTCAGGGAAGGCGGCGTCCACCTGCTTGAGGTACGAATCACGCTCTCCCAGCAGATCGACCATCAAATGGTTGCTGGGGACGCGAATACGGATCTGGGTTGCGGAAGGGGTCGTCACGAAGAATCAATCGTCAGGTTCCATTTTGGAACTCGTTGGTTTCGCAGGCGGCAGTATATCGGGGCCTTCCGCGCAGGCGAATACGCCTGGCATAATACGCCAGCTTGGTGGCTCGAGACGAACCAGCTACTCGCCGTCCGAGGTCACTCCGAGCTCGGTAAGACGCTCGCTGAAGCCCTCTTCGGACTGATCGAGCAGCATCGCCAGCATGCGCAGGTCGTTGGCGCGGATGGTCAGCACCCGCCCGTTGAAGTCCTGGCGCAACATCTGGATACCCCTGAGGAAACGCTCGACCACCTGACCGTCCTGGCCGGAGAGTCGCTCGACCTGGTTCAGATCGATCGTCACTCCGTCGGCAGCGGCATTTGGTGTCGGTGCGTCGTCCTGGGGAAGCAGCTGAATGATCGGAACGCTGAAGAACTGAGCCAAACGCTGCAGACGCGGTAGGGAGAGGCTTCTCTCGCCACGCTCGTAGGCGCCCAGCACCGCAGCCTTGAACTCCTGATCAGACAGCTTCTGAACATCTTGGAGCGACAGTCCCCGTTGTCGCCGGATAGAACGTAGCCGTTCTCCCACCATCTCGTTATAAGTCGGCATCAATATCTCCTCGGCCCTCCACAGAGCTCACGCAAAACGAACGCTCTGCGTAGCCAATATCATAACCCAGGGTCACCGATCTGTCTGCCTTTGTTTGACCATGGGTGCCCCATTTCTGACTCAGACTGGATAACTAGACACATACAGTAGCCAATCTGCACCCGGGGACTGGGTGATCCGGGTCTGATCGGCTCCCAGATCCGCTGCTACGAACAGCCCCCAAGCAGAACCGCTCCGGTGATGGCGGCGGTCTCTACCCGCAAAATCGTTGGACCCAGTGCCACCCGAATCGACGCCGCCGGAATCTCGTTTGGAGCGAAGCCGCCCTCAGGTCCGACACACAAGACGGGGTTCTCCAGTGGCAACAAATCGCGCAACGGCTCACCAGCGGCATCGGCGAACACCGGTGTTCCAAGCTCACCGACACCGGCGACGGAGACCGTGTCGAGCACATCCATCAGCCACGCACCGCGCGATTGCTCCAGAGCACTCCTTGCCCACCCCGCTGCCTTCTCCCGCCGCGGCGCTCTCCCCTCGGTGTGAAGAGTCTGCAGCCAGACCAAACGATCGACCGCAAGCTCGGCCGCTTTCTCGACCAGGAAGCGCACTCGCGCATTGTTGTGAGGCGGCGCCACCGCGAGCGTTACCGGCCTTGGCCGGGGCACGTGATTCTCCGGACCGCGCACGATCACGCCGCC